>Ga0213835_100021_pt1 | contig 266617 bp, 232 predicted proteins | sample SWPATP01_FD_160576 | JGI IMG/M metagenome (GOLD analysis project Ga0213835, IMG submission 160576) | Coastal seawater microbial communities from Marineland, Florida, United States - SWPA TP0 #1 | ecosystem: Environmental > Aquatic > Marine > Coastal | place: USA: Florida | collected 2016-08-05
TGCTACAGGGGCTGGAGGTCGATCAAAGCTGATCGGCAGAAAACCCTTCAGCCATCGCCACGATCACCTTGCGCTTGCCCTCGAACGGCGCGCGGGCGTGGGCGGCGAGCATGTTGTCGAGCATCAGGACATCGCCCTCCTGCCAGGGAAAACTGATCATGCACTGATCGAGCACCGCGCGGATTTCAGTCAACACCTCGTCCTCGATGGGCGAACCATCACCGTAGTAAACGTTGCGCGGCAGATCCTCCTCCTCGACGATATCCAGCAGGCTCTCGCGCACTTCCGGCTGCAGGTTGGAGATGTGGAACAGATGGGCCTGATTGAACCAGACCATCTCCCCCGTGCGAGGATGCCGCGCCACCGCCTGGCAGGTCTGCCGGGTGCGCAGCTCGCCGTCGTCCTTCCACTCGCAGACGATTCCGTGGGCCTTGCAGTAAGCCTCGGCGACTGCCCGGTCATCGGTGTTGAACACCTGTTCCCACGCCACGTCCAGACCATTGCCGAAGTTGCGCACGTACATCAGCCCCTTGCTGACGAAACGCTCACGAATGTACGCGGGCATGCGCCGGTAAACCTCGCGACTGTCGGCAATCGGTGTCTGACCACCGGACTGCGCGGCGATCATGCTGTAGAACCAGATTTTCATGGGCCAGTCGCGGGAGTACGCCTGCTCGTTGTGCAGCGGAATGCTCTGATGCGCGGGGTATTCAGTGGAGGTGTACACCCCCTGGGTGACATTGCTGCGCGGCGTGGAGCCAAACTCGTAATTGAGCAGCGGGTGGCCGAAGCGGCCCGCAAATTGGCGAAAGGCTTCGGCGCCATCCAGCGTAAAGCCCCGGAACAGAATCCCGCCATCGCGCAGCAGGTGCTCGTCCACCAGTGCGCTGAGTTCATCGAACACCGCAAGCAGTGAGGTATCCGGATCGCTCGCCTGGACCAGCAGCGGCAAACGGCCACCCGCCGGCACGTGCGGATCGCACAGCAAAGGACGCACGACAAAGCCTGTGGCAACACTCATGGGGGATCTCCTGTAAACGGTGGACGGCACAGACAGGATCAGCCTGCCAGTGCAGCAGCCTGAACATGCCGACGATATGGCCCTTCAAGGTTGTCCCTGATCAGCCGCAACACACGGGCCTCGTGCTCGTGAATGAAAAAATGCCCACCGGTCATCATGTCCACCGAGAAACTGCCGCTGGTTTCCTTGCTCCAGCCGATCAGTTGTTCGGTTGTGGCGCGGTCTTCCTTGCCACCTAGCACATGCACCGGGCATTTCAACAGCGGGCGTTGCGAGGGACGAAAGCGCCCACACATCATGAAGTCGGCACGCAACACCGGCAGCGTCAGGCTCATCAGCTCCTGGTTGGCGAGCACTTCCTCGCTGGTGCCTTGAAACGTGCGCAACTGATCGATCAGCTCCTGATCGGTCTTGGGCTGGGCGAAGTCGCGGTCGTAATCACTGCGTTCGGTGGGCGCCGCAGTGCCCGAGGCAAACAGGGCCAGCGGTTCGGCATAGCCGAGGTCACGGAAGGCGTAGGCCATTTCGCAGGCCAGTAACGCGCCCAGGCTATGACCGAACAGCGCGTAGGGGCCGGTCACTGCCGTGCGGCACTCCCCTGCCAACTGGCGGGCCAGGGCGGGCATGTCGGTCTGTAGGGGTTCGTCATAACGGGCACCGCGGCCCGGCAACTCCACCGGTTGCAGCTTCAGCCAGGACGGCAGGTTGCGTCGCCAGCGGCTGTAGACCATCGCGCTGGCCCCCGAATATGGCAGGCACAACAGTGTCAACGTGTTCACCGCACTTAGCTCCATCAGTCATGGGTGGGATCGGTCATGTCTAAAGGGAACGGACCAGCCCGGCGGGAAATTAGGGATCGCGCACGAAGGGCGATAAATTTTCCGCGCCATCGCTCGTTCCCTGTTCAGAACCCCTCCCCTGCACCCGAACCCGAACAAGAGGCAACGCCGTGGACCTGCAGACCATCCTCACCAAGCTGTTCGCCAATGCAGGCAGCGTCGGCATCGAAGGCATCTTTCAATTCGTGTTCGCCCCCGGGCAGGCTTTCTGGTCCGAGGTCAAGGCCGTCAGCCACACCCAACCCGGGCGCCACGCCAGCCCCGATGTCACCATCGAAGTGGCCGAGCGCGACTTTCTCGGCATCATGGGCGGCATGGCCAACGTCGAGGAACTGTTCGCCAGCGGCCGCTTGAAGATCGGCGGCAACATGGGCCTGGCGACGATGCTGCCGCAGATCATCGACGCCGCGCGGGGTGCAGGCCCGAAAACCGGGAAGGTCGACAAGGACAAACGCTACCCGACACCGTCCCGCTTCAGCGAACGCGTCTCAGCCAGCCTGCCAGTGCAGCGCAGCATCGAGCGCCGGCCGCGCAGCGAGGTCTCGGTCGCCGAATTCCGCAGCCGTTACCTGCCTCACGGGATTCCCCTGGTGATCAGCGACGCCCTGCAGGACTGGCCGCTGTTCCAGCTCAGCCGCGAAGAGTCGCTGGTGCACTTCGCCGAACTGCAAGGCATCACCCGCCACGGCGACTACGTGAAGAAGACCTTCTCCTCGGACCGCGATTTTCGTTCGACCTCCATGGCCGACTTCATCGCCTCCCTGGACCAGCCGGCACCAAAGCGCGCAGACGGCGCGCCACCCGCGTACATGGGCAACAACATCCTGCCCGCGCAACTGATGAAGCAGATCAAGTACCCGCCCTACTTCGATCAGGCCCTGTTCATCCCGCCACGTATCTGGATCGGCCCAAAGGGCACCCTGACGCCCTTGCACCGTGACGACACCGACAACCTGTTCGCGCAGGTCTGGGGGCAGAAGTCATTCATTCTGGCGGCGCCGCATCATCGTGAAGCGCTCGGCACCTGGTCGACCTCACCGGAGGGGGGCCTGGACGGTTGCGAAGTCAACCCTGACGCGCCGGATTACCAGCGCTTTCCTGCCGCACGAAACGTGCCGTTCCTGCGAGTGACCCTCGAGGCGGGCGACCTGCTCTTCCTGCCCGAGGGCTGGTTTCATCAAGTGGAGTCCGTTTCGACATCGCTGTCTGTCAACTTCTGGGTCAACTCGGGACGCGGCTGGTAATCAGCGCATCCGAGCGCCGGGCAGGCGGCATAGCGTGCCGCTCGTCCAGCCGAAACATTTCCTTTCATTTTCCGTGTCGGGTTTTGTCCGACTCATCCGTCTTTATAAGTTGAAGCCAGCCGTGCTGGCCGCAGTGCAGCTTTGCTCGGGATGTTCACCGAACGGTCTCGGGAAGGTTGCCCACCGCCTGCACGGCTCAACCCCGTATCAAGACGTGAGTCGAATGTCCAAGAAGTCCCGCTCGAAACTCTGGTTCCTCGTGCACAGCTGGCTGGCGCTGCCCATCTGGTTCTTTGTGCTGATTGTCTGCGTCACCGGCACGCTGGCCGTGGTCAGTCAGGAAATCGTCTGGCTGGCCAATCCGGACGTACGCGCCAGCAAACCCTACGATGATGCCCTGCCGCTGAGCTATGACGCGATTCTGCGTGCCATCCATCAGGCCGAACCCGATACCCGGGTCGAAAACATCAGGATGCCCGAGGAATCCCATTTCGCCCTGACCGCCGATGTCAGCTACCCCGATGGCCGCTCGGTGAGCGTCTACGTCAACCCGTATACGGGGGTGATTCAGGGCATCAGTCCGGCGTTCGACTTCCAGGCCTTCACCCGGGCCCTGCACGGCTGGTGGCTGGTGCCGTTCACCAACGGTTTCAGTTGGGGCTGGTACCTGGTCTCGGCGCTGGGCCTGCCGATGCTGGTGTCGTTGATCACGGGCCTGGTGGTGTACAAGAAATTCTGGAAAGGCTTTCTCAGGCCAACCCTGCGCATTCGCCAGGGTGCGCGAATTTTCTGGGGCGACTTTCATCGCTTGAGCGGGATCTGGTCGATCTGGTTCATCGCAGTGATCTCCGTCACCGGCACCTGGTTTCTGATTCAGGCCATCCTGTTCGACAACCAGATCAGCATCTCCAGCGAGCCCATCGTCCCGGTCATCGCCCGCGAGCATGTTCCGACCCAAGCGGACGGCACGCCACCGCCCACCATCGGCGTCGACCAGGCGATCCGCCTGATGACCGAGAAGGTGCCAGGGTTCGACGCCAGCTACGTGATGCTGCCGGGCAACGCCTACACCCACCTCTCGGTCATGGGCCGGGGCTGGTATCCGCTGATGTACCAGACCGCCAACATCAACCCCTACACCGGCTCGGTGGACACCACTCACCTGCTGTCGGACCGCACTACCCTGGAGTTCGTCACCGAATCCATGCGCCCGCTGCACACCGGTGACTTTGGCGGGATCTGGATCAAGCTGATCTGGTGCTTCTTTGGCCTGTTGCTGAGCATGATGGTGCTCAGCGGCCTGTTGATCTGGACCAAGCGCACTGCCCAGGCCACCGCTGCGGCCTTGAAACGCGACACCAGGGCCGCCTCACGGCAGAACGGCCAGCCGGTTGCAACCACCATTTCACGTACCACGGAGGGCAGCCTGTGAGTTCGTCACGCGCATTATCCACACCCTCGCCGCTACGCCGTGTCTGGCTGAAATGGCGCTTTCACCTGAACATCCTGCTGTTGCTGATCCCGCTTGGCTTCATGCCCAAATACTTTGCCGACGCGTCTCTGTTTCGCGGCGACAGCGGCCTGGGGCAACGGGAAATCGGTGACATCCAGGTCGGCCCATGGAGCTTGCGCCTGGCAGAGTTGCGCAACGAAGGCCCACAGCTCACCGGCCCCGCCGGCTACATGAAGAGTTTCAACGCAGCCCTGTGCGAGGCCTGCGTCAAACAGGTCAAGGCCACCTACCTGCGTATCGGCAAACCGCGCAGCCTGCGGGCCGCCGGAGCGATTTTCTTCGGTACGCCGTACCGCATGGGTGCCGCCGTGCCGATCCCCAAACGCCTGCCTGCCGACAATGACCTGTGGATCACCATGGAAGGCTGGGACGGCTCCATGCATCAGGCTTCCATTCCCCTGAGCCAGGCCTCCCCCGCGACGGTGGCCTGGCTGGAAAAACAAGGAAACACACCATGATTGCAGCCACACGCAAACGCAAAACGCGCGCCGCCCTCTTGCTGATCGTCTGCTCAGGCCTGAGCCCCCTGGCGATGGCCCACAATCCGTTGTGTGAGTGCAAGGAAGTCGACGGCGAGCAGATTCGCTGCACGGGAGGCTTCTCCGATGGCAGCGGCGCACCCGGGGTGACACTGGACGTCATCGGCTATGACGAAAGCATTCTGGTGCCCGGCAAGCTCGGCGCCGATTCGACCCTGACCTTCAAGAAGCCGGGCGGCGAGTTCTACGTCCTGTTCGACGCGGGGCCGGGGCATGTGGTGGAAGTCGATCACGCGGACATCCTGCCCCAATGACCCCGAACCCCCATACCCAGCTCGTACGCCCGGCAGGCGCCGGTCATGAAACCCTCTACGTGCTGCTGTTCTGCGCGGTCATCGCGGCCCTGGCGGGCTCAGTGGTGTTCTGGCATCGGGAAAGCACCGAGGTCGCCAGCCTGCCCTCCCACCAACTGGACGCTCGGCGTGACCTGAGCGCCGCCGAACAGGACATCTACGCCGACCTGCGCGTGGCGCTGGACGAGATCCGCCTGCAGGAACAGGAACAGGCCGGTCTGCCGGAGGTCGACGCGCTGGCACAGGAAGGCTTTGCACCCTTCGCCCGGGATGCCAGCGCTGTCACCCGCGGCGGCCATCGGTGGCAACTGCTCGGGCCGCGGGCCTACCTGGGCCTGAGCACACAAGCGGCCACTGCAGGCTCGTTTCTGCTGCGTGTGAACGACACCGATCAACAGCCCGACATCTGGCTCAACCGCGCCGATCGCATCACCGCTCCCGTTGACCTGAGCGATACCGCACTGGTCGACGCAGGCTGGCGTCAGGTGATCACCCGGTTTGACGCGGGCGTCACACGCCAGCATCAGCACTGATCGTGCGTTTCCCCAAGATCGTTTTGCTCAGGAGAAGACTGCGCCCCATGTCCATTTTTTTGAATATTCGCCGACGTCGTTCGCTGCTGGTCGCCCTGCTCGGCCTGTTGCTGACGCCATCGCTAAGCCTGCCGGCCAGCGCCGAAGACGGCAAACGCCTGCGCATCGGCATCACCCTGCACCCTTACTACAGCTACGTGGCGAACATCGTCGGTGACAAGGCCGAGGTCGTCTCGCTGATCCCGGCCGGCTTCAACCCTCACGCCTATGAACCACGGGCCGAGGACATCAAACGCATCGGCACGCTGGACGTGATCGTGTTGAACGGCGTGGGCCATGACGACTTTGCCGACCGCATGATCCAGGCCAGCGAAAAGCCTGGCATCGCCACCATCGAAGCCAATGAGAACGTGCCCCTGCTGGCCGCGACGGGCACGGCGGCGCGGGGCGCGGGCAAGGTGGTCAATCCGCACACGTTTCTCTCCATCAGCGCCTCCATCGCCCAGGTCAACAACATCGCTCGCGAGCTGGGCAAGCTCGACCCGCCCAACGCCGCCACCTACACCGCCAACGCGCGGGCCTATGGCAAGCGGCTGCGGCAAATGCGCGCCGATGCACTGGCGCGCCTGACCCAGGCGCCCAACCCTGACCTGCGCGTAGCCACCGTGCACGCCGCGTATGACTACCTGCTGCGCGAATTCGGGCTGGAAGTCACCGCCGTGGTGGAGCCCGCCCACGGCATCGAGCCCAGCCCCAGCCAGTTGAAGAAAACCATCGACCAACTGCGCGAGCTGGACGTGAAAGTGATCTTCTCCGAGATGGACTTCCCGTCCACCTACGTCGAAACCATCCAGCGCGAGGCCGGGGTACGCCTGTATCCGCTGTCCCACATTTCCTACGGCGATTACACCGCCGACAAGTACGAAAAGGAAATGACCAACAACCTCAACACCGTGGCCCGGGCCATTCAGGAGTCTGGCGCATGACCATTGCACAGCCCCTTGGCCATCTCGACACCGGACCCGGTATCCGTTTCGATAACGTCCAGCTGACCCTGGGCCGTACCACCATCCTCGACAAGGTCAGCTTTCACGTCAGCCCCGGCAGCGTCCATGCGCTGGTCGGGCCCAACGGCGGCGGCAAGAGCTCGCTGATCAAGACCCTGCTCGGGCAAATGCCTCATCAGGGCCGCCTGAGCCTTGAGTGGCAGCGCCCTGATGGCGTCATCGGTTACGTGCCGCAAGCACTGGAGTTCGACCGCGGCCTGCCGATGACCGTCGACGATTTCATGGCTGCCATGTGCCAGCGGCGCCCGGCGTTTCTGGGGCTGTCGCGCCGCTACAGCGCGGCCATCAGCAACGCCCTGGAACAGGTGGGCATGCAGGACAAACGCAAGCGGCGCATGGGCGCGCTGTCCGGTGGCGAGCGGCAACGGGTGTTGCTGGCACAGGGGCTGATTCCTGCGCCGCAGCTGCTGGTGCTCGATGAGCCGATGTCGGCCCTCGACGAAGCGGGCATTCAGGTCTTCGAACGCCTGCTCGGCCATTGGCAGCAAGCAGGCGTAACCGTGTTGTGGATCGAGCACGATCTGGCAGCGGTCAAGCGCCTGGCCGACCGCGTGACGGGCCTCAACCGGCAGGTGTTGTTCGACGCGCCGCCCGGGCAGGCGCTGACGCCGGAACGCTTGCTGACGCTGTTTTCCACTCATCCTCGGGATGGCCTCGGGAGCATCAACCCATGACCTATGAGGCATTTCGCCTGTTGATTCAGGACGCTGCCGGCGCAGGCTATCTGCCGTCGGTACTGGCCTACGGATTCGTCGTCAACGCACTGCTCGCCGGGCTGCTGATCGGCCCGGTACTGGGAGGGTTGGGCACACTGGTGGTGGTCAAGCGCTTTGCGTTCTTCTCCGAGGCCGTTGGCCATGCGGCCCTGACAGGCGTCGCAATCGGGATTCTGCTGGGCGAACCCTACACCGGACCCTATGGCAGCCTGTTCGGCTACTGCCTGCTGTTCGGCGTGTTGCTCAATTACCTGCGCAACCGCACCGGACTGGCTCCCGACACATTGATTGGCGTCTTTCTGTCGGTGTCGCTGGCATTGGGGGCCAGCCTGCTGCTGGTGCTGGCCGGCAAGATCAACATTCACATCCTGGAAAACGTGCTGTTCGGCTCGGTCCTGACCGTCAACGGCAACGACCTGGCGGTGCTGGCCATCGTCGGCACACTGGTGATGGCGCTGGCCCTGCCCCTCTACAACCGCATCATGCTCGCCAGCTTCAACCCGCAACTGGCGGCGGTGCGTGGCGTGGCCGTCAAGACCCTGGATTACCTGTTCGTGGTGCTGGTGACGCTGATCACCGTGGCCGCCGTGAAAGTCATCGGTGCCATCCTGGTGGGTGCGTTGCTGGTCGTGCCCGCGGCCGCTGCCCGGCTGTTGAGCCAGTCGCTCAAGGGGTTCTTCTGGGCATCGGTACTGATCGCCACCTTCAGCACGCTGTGCGGCATCCTGCTGCCCATCGTTTTCGACCTGCCGGTGCCCTCGGGCGCGGCAATCATCCTGGTCGCAGGCGCTGCGTTCGCGCTCGCCGCCATCGCCCGCGGCACCTTGCCCGGCCTTAAAGGGAATATCGGATAAATGTCAGCTCTTCGCTACTCGCCACTGCTGCTCGCACTGGCCCTGACCGGTGCGTCGGGATTGCATGCCATCGCGGGCGAGCGCCCGCCCCTTGGCACACCGCCGCCATCGGTCCACGTCCTCGCCTCGCTGCCGATCACCTTCGGGCTGAGTCAGCAATTGCTGCAAGGCTCGGGCGTCATTCTCGAACGCGCTGCGCCTGCCAGCCTGCCGGGCTCGCGACAGGCTGCCTACTTCAGCGGTCGAGGCGCCCCAGAGCTCAGACAGCTGGCGCAGCAGGCCGACGCCGTGGTCAGCCTGCGCTCCCTCTGGCCGGAGGACCCGCTGTACCCTGACGCCCGTCGCAGCAATATCCGGATCGTCGAGATCGATGCCGCACGCCCCGTGGACGGCGCCCTCCCCGGCGTGGCCCTGCAGTCCGGCCCCTCCGACGGCTTGAACGCACAGCCCTGGCAGTCGAGCAACAACCTGGGGCGCATGGCTGACGTACTCGCCGCCGATCTGGTGCGTCTGGCGCCTGCCGACAAAGCCGTCATCGAAACCAACCTGGCCACGCTGAAAAAGCGCCTGCTCGCAATCACTGCGCAGGCCGAAGCGCAACTGGCCAAAGCCGACAACCTCAGCGTCATCAGCCTGAGCGACCGCTTTGGCTACCTGGCCAGCGGCCTGAACCTTGATGTGCTGGCGGTGGATGCGCGGCCCGACAGCGACTGGACGCAAGAGGCGCTGAGCCAACTGCAGAAAAGGCTGAAAGATGAAGACGTGGCGCTGGTGTTGCATCACCGCGAGCCGCCCGCTGCCGTGAAAGCCGCTGTCCAAGCCGCTGGCAGGCGCCTGCTGGTACTGGAGACCGACAGCGCTGATCCGCTGCTCGAACTCGAAGCAAACATCAAGCAGGTGACAGGCGCACTGGGCGCGGGCGCCTGAACCAGGAATCGTGATCAGCAGGACCTGCACATGAAAAACCCGCTGAACGCGACGTTCAGCGGGTTTTTCAATGGCCTCCCTGGCCTCGGGTCGCAATGCAACCGATCGGGGGGATCAGTGCGCTGCGGCCTGCTCTTCCATTTTCTTGCGCAGGCTCAGTGGCCGCATGTCCGTCCAGACCTCTTCGATATAGGCCAGGCATTCTTTCTTCAAACCGCTCTTGCCCACTGTGCGCCAGCCTTCCGGCACCGCCTTGTAGTCGGGCCAGATCGAGTACTGCTCTTCGTGGTTGACCACGACCTGAAAGAGGATGTCCTCGCGGTCGAATACTGACGTCATCGTGTGTGTCTCCATCGTTGTGAGGCTCGCTGCGCGACGGGTGCGCAGCGATGAATAGAACGCTTGTAGAAGGAACGGATCAGCCGCCCCCAAATTTAGAGGCAATTCAAAGGCTGGCCACTGCCGCGGCGAACGCCTTGCTGAAAATCCGCGCCACTTCATCGATCTGGGCCGCCGTGATCACCAGCGGCGGCAGGAAACGCACCACGCTGCCATGCCGTCCGCCCATCTCCAGAATCAGCCCGCGCTTGAGGCACTCACGCTGCACCAGCGGCGCCAGACGCGCGAACTGTGGCGGGTGACCCAGGGCGTCTTTGGGCCCCTGCGGGTCGACCAGTTCCACACCCAGCATCAGACCACGGCCACGAATGTCGCCCATCTGCGGGAAATCCCGTTGCAGGATGCGCAGGTGCTCGCTGAGGCGCTCCCCCATGGCGGCGGCGTGGTCAGCGATGTTGTGCGCCTTGAGGTAGCGCATCACCGCCGAACCTGTGGCCATTGCCATCTGGTTGCCACGGAAGGTCCCTGCGTGGGCGCCGGGCTGCCAGGTGTCGAGCCCTTCGCGATACACCACGACCGCCATGGGCAGGCTGCCGCCAATGGCCTTGGACAGCACCACCACATCGGGAACGATCCCGGCGTGCTCGAAGGCGAACATCTTGCCGGTTCGGCCAAAACCGCTCTGGATCTCGTCCAGGATCAGCGGGATACCGACCTTCTCGGTGATCCGACGCACGCCGCGCAACCATTCGACATCCGCCGGAATCACACCCCCCTCACCCTGCACCGCTTCCACAATCACCGCCGCCGGTGGCTGAACCCCGGCCTCCGGGTCGCTCAGCAGGTTTTCCAGGTAATGCAGGTTGGCCTGTACACCGGCCTCGCCACCCAGACCGAACGGGCAACGGTAGTCATACGGATACGGCAGGAACTGCACGCCATTGCTCAGCAACCCTGCAAAGGCACGTTTCGGACCCAGGCTGCCCATCAGGCTCAGCGCGCCCTGGCTCATGCCATGGTAAGCCCCCTGGAACGACAGCACGGTGCTGCGACCGGTGGCGGTACGCACCAGCTTGAGTGCCGCTTCCACCGCGTCCGTACCGGTGGGGCCACAGAACTGGATTCGGGCCTGACTGGAAAAGGTGGCAGGCAGCAGGTCGAACAGGTCCTGCACGAACTGGTCCCTGACCGGTGTCGTGAGGTCCAGTGTCAGCAACGGCAGTTCGTCAGCCAGTACCTTTTTGATCGCCTCGATCACCACCGGGTGGTTGTGCCCCAGCGCCAGCGTGCCGGCCCCGGCCAGGCAGTCGATGAAACGACGGCCTTCGACGTCTTCGACATGGATGCCGCTGGCCCGCTTGAGCGCCAATGGCAGGCGTCGCGGGTAGCTGCGGGCGTTCGATTCCTGACGGCTCTGACGGGCCAGCAGTGGCGACTCATTGAATTGATACAGTGTTTCTTCGGACACAGGACGCGCCTGCCCGGATTGATCTTCGACAAGACGGGTAACCGCTGACATCTTTCGAACCCTCACGTTGGTGAATTGAGCGAAACCTGAAGCCCCGTGCGCGACGAGCCTTGCGGCACACACGGGATTGCCTGTTCTGGAAACGCACCAGCGCGAGGCGGATTTAGACCCTTGCGGGGTTTTATTCCAAATGTCGTCAGGCGTTTGTGTGGGCGTAGACGGGCCGTTCTGGCAAGTGCCAGAGCTGTTTCGGCTTCGTTTCAATGGCAAGGAAAAAACCTGTGGCCGCCAGGCTTACCGGACGGCCACAGGGAGGCAGGTTGCGTACCCGCATCCTTTGTTGATCTGAGTACGCTTCACTCAAGGAGCACGATGATCCCGGTCACAGCCCCTCAAGCTCGGCCATCAGGTCGTTGAGGCGATCGACTTTCTCCTCGCTGATCTCGCTGCTCGCCAGTCCGTCGATGTATCCGGCCAGCTCCTCCACCGTGCTGCACTCGAACATGGCCCGCAGCGGCACGTTGCGTTGCAGGGTTTTCTGTACGCGCGATGCAATCTGTGTCGCGAGCAACGAATGACCTCCCAGCTCGAAGAAGTTGTCCTGCACCCCGACCTGTTCGACCTTCAGCACCTGCGCCCAGATATCGGCCAGGGTCTGTTCCAGCGCGTTGCGTGGCGCCAGGTAGTCCCGGGCCTGCAACTGACCGATCTCGACCTCCGGCAACGCCTTGCGATCCAGCTTGCCGTTGGCGTTGAGCGGCAACCGGTCCAGCCACAGCCAATGCAGCGGAACCATGTACTCGGGCAACTCACTGCGCAGGCGCTGCTTGATCCGGTCCAGCCGCTCACCCGGATTGAGCGCCGAATCGGCGGCCACCAGATACCCGACCAGGTACTTGCCATTGGCACTCTCTTTGACGCTGACCGCCGCATCGCGCACTTCGTGCTGTTCGTGCAGGCGCGCTTCGATTTCTCCCAGTTCGATCCGGTAACCGCGAATCTTCACCTGGTGGTCGATACGACCGACGTATTCCAACACCCCGTCGCTTCGACGGCGCGCCAGATCACCTGAACGATAGAGGCGCTCTCCCGGCGTGCCGAACGGATTGGGCACGAACACCTGCGCCGTGCGCGCGGGGTCGCTGATGTAGCCGCGCCCCACCCCGATGCCCGCAATGCACAGTTCACCCACCGCGCCCTGAGGCACCAGTTGCTGTGTCCCCTCGAGCAGGTAGAGGCGGTTGTTGTCCGTGGGCGTGCCGATGGGCAGATAGGTGCCACGGGTGGCGGCCAGATCAACCTGATAGAACGCCACGTCATCCGAGCACTCGGCGGGACCGTAGGCGTTCACCAGCGGGATTCGCGGATAGCGCAACAGCCACTGATGCGCCAGCTCCGGCGGCATGGCCTCGCCGGTCGGCAACATCCAGCGCAGGCCGTCCAGCTCAATCGCCTCCTGCGCCAGCATCCCTTGAATCAGCGACGGCACGCTTTCCAGCACACTGATGCCCTGGGCCTGAACATGATCGAGCAGGCCCTGCGGATCATGGGCAATGGCATTCGGCACGATGTCCACGCGCCCGCCAAACAACGGCGCGGTCAAGAACTGCCAGACCGAAATGTCAAAGCTCTGCGAGGCCGTCTGAGCGATCACATCGCCCTCCCCCAGCCCCAGATACGGCACCTTGCTCAACTGGTTGTTGAGCATGCCGCGCTGCTCGACCATCACCCCTTTGGGCAACCCGGTGGATCCTGATGTGTAGATGACGTAGGCGAGGTTATCCGGACCGCTGTAGACACCGGGATTGTCCAGCGAGCCAACGCCATGCTGGACTTGCTCCCAGATCAACAGCCTTGGCCGGCCCGCGCAGGCAAATTGCTCCAGCAACTCCTGCGCCTGTTCACGACAGGCCTCGGTGCAGACCAGCACCGGCGTGTGACTGAGCTCAAGAATACGCCCCAGACGCTGGGCGGGCAGGCCCGGATCCAGCGGCAGGTAGGCAGCACCGGCCTTGAAGCTGCCAATGATCATGCCCAGCAGGCCCAGACCCCGCTCGGCCAGCAGCGCCACCGGCTGGTCAAGCTTGACGCCGGCGGCGATGAGCGCGTGCCCCAGCCGGTTACTGCACAGGTTCAGGCTCTCATAGGTGTGCTGATGCTCAAGGCAGGTCGCAACGACTCGCTGCGGATGCGCAGCCACCTGCGCCTCGAACAGCGACACATAGCCTTGATCCAATGGATAGTCGCGCTGGCTTTGATTGCAGCCGTGCAGCAGGAAATCCTGCTCTTGCTCACCCAGCAGGGGCAACGCCTGCATGTCGCCCTGCAAGCCATCCATCAACGCCAGCAGCAGGCGCTTGAACTCAGCCAGCAGGTGTTCGACGTTCGTGCGCTCGAAATAGCGCTGGTCATAGGACAGGTGAAGCCCCAGGTCGTCGCCCGGGTAGCAGACGACGGTCAGCGGGAAGTTGGTGTGGGTGCGGCCTGAATCGGAGGTCGCGTTCAGGGTCTGCGCGTGGTCGAGCACCGAGGTTTGCACCGGCGCGTTTTCGAACACGAACAACGAGTCGAACAGAGGCTGGCCCTTGGGCAGCTCGCTGTTTTCCTGGAGGGTCACCAGCGGCAGGTATTCGTACTCGCGCAATTGCATGTTGCGCTCCAGCAAACCGCCAAGCCAGGAACGCACACTGCATGGCTCATCGTCCGGGGGCAGCGTGACTCGCAACGCCACACTGTTGATGAACAGGCCCACCGTGCGCTGCATGTGCGGCATGTCCACCGGACGTCCCGCCACCGTCACGCCAAACACCACGTCACGATCCCCGCTGAAGCGACGCAGCACCAAGGCCCAGGCCGCCTGGGCAAAGGTGTTGACGGTCAGCTGGTGTTGCTGGGCCAGTTCCTTGAGGCGAATGCCCTGCTCAGGGTCGAGCCGGGTGTAGCAGTCGCCCACGACCATGCCGCCGCTGTCGCCTGCGTGTTCACGCAGGAGGGGACGATCGCTGGGGATCGGTGTCGGGCGCTCGAAGCCCTGCAGATGATCGCGCCACCACTGACGGGCCCGCGCCATGTCCTGACGTTGCAGCCAGCCAATGTAATCGCGGTAGCGCGGTGGCACCGGCAACTGCGCATCGCGCCCCTCGCCCAGGGCACTGTAGATTTCAAAGAAATCGTTCATCAGCAACGAACGGCACCAGGCATCGATCAGGATGTGGTGGTTGCTCATCATGAACCAGTAACGGCCGGACCCCACCTTGATCAGCCGCAGGTGAAACGGTGCTTCGCGCAGCAGCTCGAACCCGGCTTCGCGCTCCTGCCTGAGCAGGGCCTGCAGGCGAGGTTCCTGCTCGGCTTCAGGCACTTCACTCCAGTCCTGATAGTCCATGGGTGTGCGGCCTGGCTTGTGAATGACCTGCAGCATGTCTTCGCCGATGTTCCAGCAAAACGACGCGCGCAAAGCTTCATGGCGCGCGACCACGGCCTCCCAGGCCAGGGCAAAGCGCTGTGCATCCAGTTCACTGTTGATGCGGTAGCGGTCCTGCATGAAATACAGCCCCGTACCCGGCTCCAGCAAGGTGTGCAGCAACATGCCTTCCTGCATTGGCGTCAGCGGATAAACATCATCGATCTGTGCGGCCGCCACCGGCAACGCGTCCAGCTGACTCTGGGTCAGGCGTGCCAGCGGGAAGTCCGACGGCGTAAGGCCGCCGGCGTCATCGGCCAGGCAATGGGCAATCAGCCCGCGCAACTCGTCCAGGTAATCGTTCGCCAGTGCTTCGATGGCGTGAGGCGCATGCCGTTGCGCACTGAAGGTGAAGCGCAACACCAGCTCACCCGCATACACCTGGCTGTCGATGCTCAATTCATTGGGCAACGGTGCGTCATCGTCATGGGCCTGTCCTGCCGACGCTTCCAGCGGACGGAACAGCGCATCCTGGCCGAAACTCTGGTCGAACTGGCCCAGGTAGTTGAACGTGATCGGCGCTTCAGGCAGCGCGGCCATCGCCTCGCGGCAGGTGTCGTCTGCCAGATAGCGCAGCACGCCATAACCCAGCCCTTTGTGCGGCACCGCGCGCAATTGCTCCTTGATGGCCTTGATCGACGCCCCCTGCCCTCCGTCCTGCGGACTCAGCCGCACCGGGTAGGCACTGGTGAACCAGCCGACGCTGCGGGTCAGGTCGATGTCGTCGAACAACGCCTCGCGACCATGCCCTTCGAGCTGTACCAGTGCCGAGGGCTGCCCGTTCCAGCGACAGACGCTACGCGCCAGCGCCGTCAGCAACAGGTCGTTGACCTGTGTGCGATAGGCCACTGGCGCCTCTTGCAGCAGTTGCCGCGTGGCGCTGGCGTCCAGTCGCACACTGACCTGCTGCCCATGGCGATGCTGCCGCCCGCCCTCAGCACGCAAGCCCGGCAGCTCGGTGGCCGGCCCTGCCAGTTGTAACTGCCAGGTCCCCAGCTCCTCGCGCAACGACTCACTGCCTGCATAGGCCTGCAGACGCTCGGCCCAGTCACGCATGGCGCTGGTCTTGGCGGGCAGCTGCACCGCGCGGCTCTCCAGACTCTGACGGTAGGCCGTCTGCAGGTCCTCAAGCAGCACGCGCCAGGAAACGCCGTCCACCACCAGGTGATGAATCGCCAGCAACAAACGCTGCTCAGCGTTCGGCCCGTCCACCAGCAACGCGCACAGCAGTGGGCCATCGGTGAGGTGCAGACTGCGCTGCGCCTGGCTGTAAAGGTCTTCGCACTGCGCAAGCGATGCCACTTGGATCTGCCGCAGAAGGCGGGTGTCGGTGTCCTCACGGAACCGTGCACTCCAGCGCCCGGCAACATCGGCAAAGCTCAGGCGCAGGGCATCGTGATGGCGCACCACTGCACTCAACGCCTGATCCAGCGCATGGGGGTCCAGACGCTCGACCGGCTGCAGCAGCAAGGCTTGGTTCCAGTGCTGGCGCTGGGGGATGTCGGTGTCAAAGAACCAGTGCTGGATCGGCGTCAGCGCCGACTCTCCGCGCAACGGCCCTTGATCGACGCCCACCGCCGCACTCGACGTCGCCACCCCGGCAAGGCTCTGTATCGTCTGGTGCTGGAACAGGTCTCGCGGGCTGAAGTGGATGCCCATCTGCCGGGCATGACTGACCACCTGGATCGACAGGATGGAGTCACCGCCCAATTCGAAGAAGTTGTCGTTCAGACCGACCTGAACCACCCCCAGCACCTTGCACCAGACCTCGGCGATCTGCTGTTCGAGCGCACTCACTGGCGCCACATACGACGGGCGATTGAGCGACACGTCCGGCATGGGCAGCGCCCGGCGGTCGAGCTTGCCGTTGGCGGTCAGCGGCATCGCGTCCAGGCGCATCAGGTGTGTCGGCACCATGTAATCGAGTAACTGGCTGCGCAAATGACCCTTGAGCGCTTCACGCCAGTGAGCCTGCTGGGTATCGTCCAGCGCCGCGCCGTCACACACCAGGTAGCCCGCCAGCTGTTTGCCACCCGGCATGTCCAGTGCCAGCACCACGGCCTGGCGCACGTCGGGGAATTCCAGCAGCCGGTTCTCGATCTCGCCCAGTTCGATACGGAAACCGCGAATTTTCACCTGATGGTCGATACGGCCCAGGTATTCGACCAGGCCATCGGCACGCTGGCGCACCAGATCGCCCGTGCGGTACAAGCGTCCCCCCTGAACCGAGAACGGATCGGCGACAAAGCGCTCGGCGGTCAGCCCGGCGCGCGCGTGATAGCCCTGAGCAAGCCCGGCACCGCCGACATACAGCTCGCCCGTCGCCCCTTGCGGAACCAGCGCCAGATCGGCATCGAGGATGTAGGCCACCCGCGCGCCCACCACCTGTCCGATCGGCACGCTGCCGGCGCCCTCCTCCAGCGTCTGCGGCGCCAGGCTGGCCAGTGGCATGACCACGGTTTCGGTCGGGCCGTAGGCGTTGAAAAACACCTGCGGTTCAAACGCCGCACGGATACGCTGCAAATGCTCGCCTGTCAGCGCCTCACCGCCGGTGATGCACATGCGTACCGGCAAGACTTTCTGTTGCGTGGCCAGCCACTGCGCCAACTGGCTGCCGTAGCTGGGGGTGAAACCCAGGATGCTGACACCCTGCTCTTCGATCAACTGGCAGATCAGGCCTGCATCCCACTGCCCCTGCGCGCGTAAAACCACCTGTGCGCCACACAGCAACGGCACCAGCAGACGCTCGCTGGCGGCATCGAAGTTGATCGAATAGAAATGAAGTTCACAGTCGTCTGCGCGCATCCCGAAACGCTCGATCACCGCCTGACAATGCATGGCGATTTCGCCATGGGACACCACGACTCCCTTGGGTTTGCCCGTGGAGCCCGAGGTGTAGATCAGGTACGCCTGATGCTGGGCCAGCGTGGTCAGCGGCAACTCATCGGTCGGGTAGTTCGCAAGCCCCGGACCTTCGCTTTCCAGGCTCCAGCTGGCCACGCCTTGCGGCAGCGGGCCCAGGGCCTGAAGCAGAGCGTCATGGCTGAGCAGCACGGCGATGCCACTGTCTTCGACCATGTAGTGCAGACGATCCAGCGGGTATTCCGGGTCCAGTGGAACATAAGCGCCACCGGCCTTCAGAATGGCCAGCAAACCGATCACCATCTCCAGCGAGCGCTCCAGCGCCAGCCCCACCCGCACCTGCGGACCGACGCCCTGTTCACGCAGACGCCACGCCAGTTGGTTCGCGCGACGGTTCAGTTCGCCATAGCTCAGCGTCTGCCCGGCAAACGTCAGCGCCGGCGCTTCGGGGCGGGTCGCCGCCTGCTGGCTGAACAGGCCATGGATACACTGCTCGGCGATCTGCTGATCATTGGCCGCGCCCAGGCTCTGCAGCAGAGCCTGTTGTTCCTCGACATGCAGCAACGGCAACTCGCTCAGGCGCTGCAGTGGATTGCCCAGCAGGCCTTCCAGCAAATTGCGCCAGTGCCCGGCCATGCGCGCGATGGTCGGCTCGTCGAACAGGTCGGTGCTGTATGTCAGGCAGCAGCCCAGCCGGTGATCCAGGTCGGTGACCTCAAGGTTGAGGTCGAACTTGGTCGCCCGGGCGTCGTTGACGATGTATTCCACGGTCATGCCGCCCAGCGTACGGCTCTGCTGGAATTCCCAGCGCTGCACGTTGCACATGACCTGGAACAGCGGGTTGTAGGCCGCGCTGCGGGGCGGCTGCAAAGCCTCGACGAGATGGTCGAACGGCAGGTCCTGATGGGACTGGCCATCGATGACGGTCTGGCGGACCTGTTCGACCAACTGCGCGACCGTCATCTGGCCATCCAGTTGGCACCGCAGCACTTGCGTGTTGAGGAACGCGCCGATCAAGCCTTCGCTTTCCGGACGGATACGGTTGGCCACCGGCGCACCGATACGCAGGTCGGTCTGGCCGCTGTAGCGGTAGAGCAGCAACGCCAGCGCGGCGGTCATGGTCATGAACAGGGTCAGCCCCTGCTGCGCGTTGAACTGACGCACCCGTGCGGCCAGTTCGTCGCTCAGGTCGAAGCGAAACAGCTCGCCGCGATGACTTTGCACCGGCGGGCGCGGCCGGTCGCCCGGCAGTTCGAGCAGCGGGTGTTCGTGGCCCAGTTGAGCGGTCCAGTAATCCAGCTGAAGCTGACGCTCGCCGGACTCCAGCCATTGACGTTGCCACACGCTGTAATCCAGGTACTGCACCGGCAATGGCGCCAGGGGTGATTCACGCTCGTCGATGAACGCCTCGTACAAGGCGCTCAGCTCCCGGGCAAAAATGTCCATGGCCCAGCCTTCGGTGACGATGTGATGCAGGGTCAGCACGAAGTAATGGGTCTGCTCGGCGGCCTTGACCAGGTAACCGCGCAACAACGGCCCGCGTTCCAGATCGAACGGCAGGTGCGCCTCGCTGTCGGCCAGGGCTTGCAGGTGCTGCTGACAGGTCGCTGCGTCGAAACGGGAAAAATCATGCCAGCCCAGGCTGAATCCGGTCTGCGGATTGACCTGTTGGCAGGCCACGCCGTCGATGCTCGGGAACGTGGTACGTAACGTCTCGTGGCGCATGATCAGGGCCTGCAGTGCGGACTCGAACCGTCCGACATCCAGCACACCGCGCAAACGCGCCATGCCACCAACGTTGTACGCCGGACTGTCGGGCTCCATCTGCCACAGGAACCACATGCGCTGCTGTGAATACGACAATGCAACCGGCTGGCTGCGATCCACTGTCGCGATGGCCGTCTGCTGGTTGCGCAGCCCGGCCATCTGAATCTGGCTCACACGCTCGGCGAACTCACCCAGCTCCGGCGCCTCGAACAGCACCCGCAACGGCAGTTCGACGTCACAGGCCTGACGCACCCGGGCAATGATCTGAGTCGCCAGCAACGAGTGGCCGCCCAGTGCGAAAAAGTCATCGCGCAGCCCGACACCCGCAACACCCAGCACCTCGCACCAGATGGCAGCGATCTGCTGCTGCAACGGGGAGGTCGGCTCGACGTGCTGACGGACCTGCCAGACAGGTTCGGGCAAGGCGCGACGGTCCAGCTTGCCACTGGGGCCAAGCGGCATGGCGTCCAGGCGCATGAGCTGCGCCGGGACCATGTATTCCGGCAACTCGCCTGCCAGCGCCTGCTTGAGGTACTGAGCCTGCTCCTGCGCCGATTGCGAAGGGTTGGCGCTGGCGGTGAAGTAACCGACCAGCTGTGGTCCGGCCGCGGTCTCGCGCACCAGCACCACGGCCTGTTCCACGCCATCGAGCGCCAACAGACGGGCCTGGATTTCCTCAGGCTCGACACGGAACCCGCGCAACTTCACCTGCTGGTCAAGCCGTCCGAGGTACTCCAGCACACCCTCTGCCGTCCAGCGCGCCAAGTCACCCGTTCGATACACGCGCGCGCCCGGCTCGCCCAGCGGGTCAGCCACGAAACGCTCGGCGCTGAGCCCTGGCCGTCCGAGATACCCTCGCGCAAGCCCCTGACCGCCAATGCACAATTCGCCAGCCACACCTTGCGGCGCGAGGTTGAGATCGCTGTCCAGCACCCGGCATTGCACGTTGCCCAGGGGGCGGCCAATGGGTGAGCGCTCGCCGTCCTCGCGCTGGCAGTGCCAGTGGGTGACGTTGATTGCGGTTTCCGTCGGGCCATAGCGATTGTGCAGCTGCACGGACGGCAGTTGCGTCAGCACCCGATCACGCAACGCAGCGGGCAACGCCTCGCCACCGGAAAACAGGCGTCGCAGGCTGGCGCACGTGGCCACCTGCGGCTCGCTGATAAACAGTTGCAGAAGCGGCGGCACGAAGTGCAGCGTGGTCACCCCGAACTGCCGAATAAGCTGCACGATTCGCTGAGGGTCGCGGTGCTCGCCCGGTCCGGCAAGCACAAGACGACAACCTGTGATCAACGGCCAGAAGCACTCCCAGACCGACACATCGAAACTGATCGGCGCCTTCTGCATGAGCACGTCAGAGGCATCCAGCCGATAGGTCGCCTGCATCCACTGCAGGCGCTCGGCCAAGGCACCGTGGGTGTTGCCGACCCCCTTGGGCTGGCCGGTGGAGCCTGAGGTGTAAATCACGTAGGCCAGGTGATCGCCACTGAGGTGCAAACCCGGTGCATGGCTGGACCAGTTATCGAGCTTGAGCAGGTCCATGGCAATGCTGCTGACGCCGGGGCTGACCGGCAGCGCGCTCAACAGGTGACTTTGCGTGAGCAACAGCTCGGCGCCGCAATCCTCAAGCATGTACGCCAGCCGCTCAGCGGGGTAGTCCGGATCCAGCGGCACGTAGGCGCCACCGGCCTTGAGAATCGCCAACAGACCGATCAGCAACTGCGGCGAGCGTTCGGCGGCAATCGCCACTGGCACATCCGGGCCGACGCCTTTGTCGCGCAGGTAATGGGCCAGCCGATTGGCCTGGGTGTGCAGGCTGGCGAAGTCGAGCTGACCGCCGTCCCACATCAATGCGACCCGCTCCGGGGTGCGCTCTGCCTGCTGGTTAAGCCATTCAGGCAGCCACTGGCTGGCCGCAGCGCAGGGTGCAACAGCCCATTGCTGCTGCGCCGCTTGCTCATCGGCACCGAGCAGTTGCACATCGCCCAGAGCCCGTTGCGGTTGCTCGGTCACCTGTTGCAGCAGTCGAGTGAAGTGCTGCGCCATACGCTCGATCGTCGCGGCGTCGAACAGCTCGTCGGCGTAGTCGAACGCCAGCGACAGACGTCCGTTACGGTCCTCTTCACTGTGCAGTTGCAGGTCGAATTTTGCCTCGCGGCTGTGCCATGGCAACTCATCCGCCAACACGCCCGGCAAGCGGCGCAATACGCTCAGGTCCCGCTGCTGGTGGTTGAACATCACCTGAAACAGCCCGTGCTCACGGGCCTCAGGGAAGGCTTCGAGCAACTGTTCGAACGGCAGGTCCTGGTGAGCCTGGGCATCGAGGGTGGCCTTGCGCGTACGCGCCAGCAGATCAGTGAACACTGTCCGCGAATCCAGCTCGGCACGCAGCACCAGGGTGTTGATGAAAAAACCGATCAGGCCTTGGGTTTCCTGACGTGGCCGGTTGGCCCCCGGCACACCGATACGAATGTCGCGCTGACCGCTGTAGCGATGCAGCAGCCCCGCAAAGGCCGCCAACAGGACCATGAACGTGGTCGACTGATACGCCTGGGCAGTGTTGCGCACCGCCGCACTGAGACCGGCATCCAGACGCAGACTCAAGCGCGAGGCACTGTGACGTTTCTGCGCCGTGCGCGGATGGTCGGTGGCCAGGCTCAGTGTCGGCTGGGCGTCACCCAGTTGCTGCTTCCAGTAAGCCAGCTGCTTTTCGGCGTAGCCCTGGGCCAGCCACTGGCGCTGCCAGCTGCCGTAATCGGCATAGCCCAGCGGCAACGCGGCCAGCTCGGCGTTCTGCCCCTGGGCGCGCGCGGCATACAGGCGCGAGAACTCATCGATCAGGATGTTCGACGACCAGCCATCGGCGATGATGTGGTGCAGCGTCACCAGCAGGTGGTGTTCCTGCTCATCAAGACGAACCAGCGTCACCCGCAGCAACGGCCCTTGCTGGAGGTCGAACGGCGCCCGCGCGTCGTCTTCGCGAATCTGTATCGCCCGGTCCTGGCGCTGCTGGGCAGGCAGGTCAGTGAGGTCGATCAGGTTCAGGGCAAGTGGTTTCGCGGCATCGATCAGCTGCAAGGCCTGACCATCACGCTCGCAGAAGCGCGTGCGCAGCGATTCATGGCGCTCGACCAGGCGATCAAAGCTGTCGCGCACAGCAGCTTCGTCCAGCTCGCCGCGCAAACGCAAGGCGCCCGGAACGTTGTAGGCACTGCTGCCGGGCTCCAGTTGCCAGAGAAACCACAGGCGGTTTTGTGCCAGCGATTGGGGCAAGGCTTCGGTGCGAGGCAAACGGGCAATCGTCCCCTCGGCGACACCCCCGTCCCGTTGCAGGTGTTCGACCTGCATCGTGAAGGCCGACAACGTCGGGGCTTCGAACAACAGCCGCAGATTCAGCTCCAGGCCCAATGCCTGACGCAGATCAGCGACCACCTGAGTGGCCAGGATCGAGTTGCCACCCAACAGGAAGAAATGATCCTCGCTCGCCACGTGCGCGACCTGCAGGTGCTGGGCCCAGATGCGGCCGATCTGCGCTTGCAGCGAATCGGCGTCCAAGAGGGTTGCATCGGCCTGGCTGCTCGATCGATCAGGAAAAACCGCATAGCTGTCCAGCGTCCCGTCCTCCAGCCGTTGGCGACAGGCCGAACGTTGCAGTTTGCCGCTGGAGGTTTTCGGCAGCGCGCCCGGATTGAGCAAGACCACCACCGCAGGTGCCTGCTGACAAGCGTCAGCCACGGTCTGGCGAAGGGTCTTGATCAGCGCCTCGGCAGGCAGAATCTTCTGCACGCTGCGGCTGATTTCCGCTGCAATGCCGATCCCCTCCTCGCCCTCCACGGTCATGGCGAACGCCGCCACCCGCCCCTTGCGCACCACCTCAACTTCCCGCTCGATGGTCTGCTCGATGTCCTGCGGGTACAGGTTGTGACCGCGCACGATCAGCATGTCTTTCAAGCGCCCGGTGATGTACAGCTGTCCCTCGCGGAAAAAGCCCAGGTCCCCGGTGCGCAGCCAGGTCAGCCCGTCAACCTCGACGAAGCTGTTGGCGGTCGCCTGCGGGTTGCGCCAGTAGCCGTGAGCGATGCTCGGGCCGCACGCCCAGACTTCGCCCACCTGATTGTCGGCCACGGCAAGAAGGCTTTGCGGGTCGACCACGCGCACGTCATGCCCCGGCTGACCTGTGCCACAACTCATCACCACGGTGGCGCTTGCGGCGTCCAGGGTCGGGTGCGCCAGGTTCTGACGCAACGCCTGCTCATCCAGACGCAACGCGCCAATCCCCTGACCGCGTTGCCCGCCAGCGACAAACAGGGTGGCCTCGGCCAGGCCGTAGGAGGCGAAATAGCTCTGCTCATTGAAACCACAAGCGGCGAACTTGCCTGCAAACTGCTGCAGGGTGTCGAAGCGGATCGGCTCGGAGCCCGAATACGCCACGCGCCAATGGCTCAGGTCCAGTCGCGCCAGCGCCGACTCGCTGACTCGCTCGGTGCACAGGCGATAGGCGAAATCCGGTCCGCCGCTGATGGTGCCCTTGTATTCGCTGATCGCCTCCAACCAGCGTACCGGCCGCGCCAGGAAGTATCCCGGGGACATCAGGACGCAAGGCACGCCGCTGAAGATGGGCTGCAGCAGCCCGCCGATCAATCCCATGTCGTGATACAGCGGCAGCCAGCTGACGATCACGTCATCCGGGTTCAGGTCGATGCCAAAGCCGTGACGGATCAGCTGTTCGTTGGCCACCAGGTTGCCGTGGCTGACCTGCACACCCTTGGGCATCGACGTCGACCCCGAGGTGTACTGCAAAAACGCAATGTCGTCAGCCGTCAGGTCCGGCATCTGCCAACGCTCGGCAATGGCGCTGTCCAGTGTGTCGACACACACCAGTTGAGCAGCACTGTCCGGGCCCAACTCGGCCATGGCGGCCAACGGCTCGCGCAACGCGGTGCTGGTCAGGACCAGACGCGGTTCGGCATCGCCGATGATCGACACCAGACGCTGTTGGTGGTGCTGACGCGAGGACTCCGGCGGGTAAGCCGGTACGGCAATGACCCCGGCATACAGGCAGCCGAAGAACGCAGCGACGTAATCCGGCCCGCTGTGGAACAGCAGCACTGCCCGCTCACCCACGCTGGCACGGGCCTGGATGGCCGCAGCGATGGTTCGGGCCCGCTGATCAAGGTCACGATAGGTGAGCACCGCCGCCTGATCCTTGTCTTCGGCCAGAAAACGCAATGCCAGTCGATCCGGCGTCGAAGCGGCACGGCGCTGCAGTGCGTGGACCAGGGTAGCGGGGAGTTCGAACGCGTCCATCATGAAAGTCCTGAGTGGAGTCGGTTGACAGGTAAAGAAGGCTGAACGACGCGGGCGCAGGCTCTTCGCGTCAGCTGCGGCGCTCAAAAATACTGATTCGCAAACCTGGACTGCTGCCCGGTTCGTCATCCAAGAGAACGGATGACTCGAAGGAATAATTAGTCGGACATACGGCTGAAACCTTTGCCGCCCACGATCCATATCGGTGCAAAGGCGATTGAGAAGCACCCACAATAGTCATCAAATCCATTTCTTAATTGACAATCATTATCATTAACCATAATTTGTCGCACGATGTGTGCAGGGCCCCTACCGGTCCCGCTTCCACAACCTCCCTCGCGACAAGGTGATTTTCATGACGGACCAAGTCTCTCCCATCAGGCGCGGCACACCATTACTTCAAGCTTTTATCGAGAATCGTCAGATTCTTGTAAAGATTGCGGCTCGCATCACCGGGTGCAGATCCCGGGCAGAGGACGTGGTTCAGGACGCTTTTTTCCGATTGCAGTCAGCTCCCGACATCACCTCCTCGTTCAAGGCACAGCTGAGCTACCTGTTCCAGATCGTGCGCAACCTGGCGATCGACCACTATCGCAAGCAGACCCTGGAGCTCAAGTATTCGGGTCCGGAGGAGGAAGGCTTGAACGTCGTCATCCACGGAGCATCGCCTGAAACCTCACACATCAACTTCGCTACGCTGGAAACCATTGCCGACGCGCTGGGCGAATTGCCGCCTCGCACGCGCTACGCCTTCGAGATGTATCGCTTGCACGGGGTCCCACAAAAGGACATCGCCAAGGAACTGGGTGTATCGCCGACGCTGGTCAACTTCATGATTCGCGACGCGCTGGTGCATTGCCGCAAGAAATCCGGCCAGCGCAGCGAAAGCGCCGCCTGACCCTCCCGCCCCCCTCCAAAACCGGCTACCGGCCATTGCACAGGCATCGCAACCGACAACGGTGCGAGCCTGTGGTCAGCCTCCTCCTCGCCTTTGTGGATCAGCGCCTCAGCGCAGCGAGCAGCGATCAAAAAAACGCTCACGCCCCAGCATCATCAAGGCGGCCCGCTTGTGCGGGAAGTCGAACTCTTTCTCGCAATGAAAACACTGGTTGTGCATGTGCCCGATCATGCGCTGGTTGTCAGCGCGAGGCTCTGCCACCACACGCTGGGTGCGCGGGTCATCGAGAAACAGGTAATGCACCAACGCCGACAGCCAGCTGGCAACTTTATGTGAGCCGCGCTGGTGCTCTTCGCCAACCAGCATGTGGATGCCGCGGTCGTAATCCCCGGCGTCGTAAAACGGCGCGATGCGATCTTCCTTGGCCCAGTAGGCTTCGAAATAGGCGAACGGCTCATCGTCGAAACAGCCGATCAGGGTCAGCGTGTGGGGGTCGGCTTCGAGCTTGCTGAGGTATTCGCGGTGTTGCTGCAGAGTGCCGCCTTCCTGCCAGAACGCCAGCACGCGAGGGTTGTTCTGCCAACGGTTGAAGCGCTCGACATCCCCCTCGACTTCCACCGTGCGCAACGACACCCAGGCGCCGAGCCGCGCATCGAAGCGCCGGTACACCTCACCGCGCGGCTTGGGCGCACGCAAGGGGTGACGCTTGCCATCGGTGATCGCCATCTGCTGCGGATACACGCCGCTGAAGGGCTCACCCAGCCAGGGTTGCGGCCGTTGCCAGAACAGCGTGCGCTCACAAACGTATTGCCCGGCAACGGCGCCCGGTAACAGCAAGCCGCTGCGCAGGGCCTGATCCGGGGTGTGCTCCAGCGACCAGACCAGGCGCTGACACGCCGAATCCCGGGCGAACAGCCAGTAACAGGCGGCCCATATCGCGTTGCCACTGGGCTGGTTGCCTGCGTCCTGCAACGACAGACGCAGATCGGCGCCGCGCTCCAGACGCAGCTGGATCAGCGGCTGGCCTTCCAGCACCAGGCTCAGACGGGTGTCGGTTTCATCGGCGCCAAGACGGTTACCGGAGGGCAGCGGCAACGACGCCGGATCAAGCTGGATGGACATGGCAAGGCTCACGTAATCAATGTCGGTTGTAAAACATGACGTGGGCAGGTTCGGGAAATTTAAGCCAGGCGTTGTGGGAAACGGCTTCGGAGACCACAGGATTCAAGCCATGCGGTCATTATCGAGCACAGGTTAACTACGAAATTTCTTTGTGTATCAATATGATCGATAGTCGACATAAAGATTTACAGACTTCATTTGCCCGCAGAGGACAGGGATGATGGCGACATCTTTTTCAAGGAATTGAAACCATGTCCGTCAACACGACCCTTTTGCTGATGCTGATTGTTTCTTTCTCGATCGCCCTGTCGAGCGTCGTGCATCTTTGAAATCCCCCCGAGAGGTGTCACGGCGCTTTCGAAGCTTTTGATTATGGCCGCAGGCCGTAGGCGTCCAGCGTGTTCCTACGGCCTGCGGCCAGAAGCAAATCGGTGCTTAATCACTCATAGAAATCCGCCACCGTTTTCTTGCTCCCCACAAAGAAACTGTCCGCCACAATCCGCAACGGTTGCAGGTCCAGGTCACTGCGCCCTTCGGCAATCAGCTGCGCGAAATGCCGATACATCGCCGGGTACTCGCCCTCCTCCGAGGTCTGCTGGGCCACGTCATCAAGACTCACCTGGGCGCCACCGGAATCCAGACGTATCACGCCTTCATCACACTGCAACTCGATGCGCCACAGCTCATTGACGCTGTGATCGAAATCGAACTCGGCCAGCACCTCGACCCGCTCGGCGCTGCGCAGGTTCAAGGACGCAGCCATCGGCGACTGGCAGTTGCCCGGCACATCAAGGGCTGCAGACTCGACGAACAGCGCCCCCGGCAGCAGATCGGTGACGATGGACAGCGCGTTGATGCCCGGATCGAACACGCCCAGCCCGCCCGCCTGCCAGATCCAGCTCTGCCCGGGGTGCCACTTGCGCACTTGCTCCTTCCACTCGACACGCACCTGCTTCAGCGCCTTGCCCTCAAGCCAGGCCTTGGCATTGGCCACCCCCGGCGCAAAACGCGAGTGCCAGGCGAACAGGCCGGTCACACCGGCGGCATGCACACCGTCGATCAGCGCAAACGCTTCGCCCAGGGTCGAGCACGGCGGCTTTTCAACCAGCACATGCTTGCCTGCCTTCAGCGCCTCTTGAACCAGAGCGAAACGCCCTTGCGGCGGAGTGCAAAAGGCAACGGCGTCGACCTGCGGCCCTTTGGCCAGCAGCTCAGTCAATGAACTGAAGTTCTCCACGCCCGGGCAGTGCTGCCCCAATGTAGCCACGGCTACCAGCTCGAACTGCGGGTTGGCGCGGATCGCCGGCACATGCTGGTCTTGCGCGATCTTGCCGTAACCCACCAGCCCTAGACGAATCGGATGCATCGATGACTCCTGTGATCTTGTCGTTTTTATGGATGGATGCGCCCATCTCCGGGCGCTCCAGAATCAATGAACCGCGGCCGACGCCCCCTGCTGATATTCACGGGGGGTGCAGCCGAACTCGCGGCGAAACACGGTGTGCAGGTATTGCGCGGACTTGAAGCCGCAGTTCTGTGCGATGTCGGCAATGGCCGAGTCAGTCTTTTCAAGACGTGACGCGGCAGCCGCGAGTTTGAAACCGAGGATTTCGTCGTGCACGCTGCAGCCGCGCTCCTTGCGGAAATGCGATTCCAGCGAAGACCGGGAAATGCCAACGTAACTCGCCACCTGCGCGGTCTTGATGCCCTGGCAAGCGTACTGACGAATGAAATGCAGCGCCTGCATCACGTAAGGGTTGCCCAGCGGCTGGTGCAGACTCGACGCCTGCACGTTGATCGCCTCGGGGGGTACGAGAATCTGGTGAGTGGTGGACGGCATGCCGTGGAGCATCTGATGCAGCATGTGCGCGGCCATGCGCCCCATGCTTTGCGTGCCCTGAATCACCGAGCTCAGCGGCACCCGCGTGAGGGTGCGGGTCAGCGGGTCGTTGTCGATGCCGATCAGCGCCACCTGTTCAGGCACCGCAATGCCCGCCGTCAGGCAGGCCTGGAGCAATTGCCGGGCGCGGGCGTCACTGACGGCGATGATGCCGATGGGTTTGGGCAGGCTCTGCAGCCAGGCGATTTGCTGCTCCACGGCGCTGTCCCACAGCGGCGCGCTGGTGCTCAGGCCGCGATAGACCTCGCCGCGCAAACCGTCCCGTTGCAGCAGACGGCGAAAGGCCTTTTCCCGCTCCTGGGCCCAGCGATTGCTCTGGGCTTCGGGCAGGCTGAAGCAGGCAAAACGGGTCAGCCCGGCCTCAATCAGGTGCTCGTAGGCCAGTTTGATCAGGGCGAAATTGTCGGTGGCCACGTAGGGAATGTTTTTCGGGTAAGCCGCCGGGTCTTCGTACGAGCCGCCCACGGCCACTACCGGCAGCTTGCTCGCGGCCAGGGCTTCGCCAATCAGCGGGTCGTCAAAATCGGCAATGATCCCGTCGCCCTGCCAGCGCTCGATGCCCTTGAGCCGGCACAGGAAGTCCTCCTCGAGGAACAGGTCCCAGGACGCGCGCGTGCTGCTCAGGTAATTGCCGATGCCTGTGATGATGCCGCGATCGTAGATCTTGCCGCCGTTGAACAGCAGGGCAATTCGGTGGACGGGCGGGACGGTTTTCATTGTTTTTTACCCCGGGCCTGCGAAACAGGTCGGCACAGACTAGGCCTGCGCACGGGGAATCTCAATACTCAAAATCGAACACCGAGTTGGTGATTTTCGTAATCGCAAGGCCAAGGGCCGTTGCTAGTATCGGGACAACGCCCAGAACAATAAGGAAATACTTCGATGCCCTGCTTTCCCGATATCGACACGATTCGCTACGAAGGCCCCCACAGCGATTCGCCCCTCGCCTTCCGCCACTACGACGCCAACAAGCTGGTTCTCGGCAAGCCCATGCGCGAGCACCTGCGCATGGCCGCCTGCTACTGGCACACCTTCGTCTGGCCGGGGGCCGACATGTTCGGCGTCGGCACCTTCAAACGCCCGTGGGTCAAATCGGGCGATGCCATGGCGTTGGCGCGCTTCAAGGCAGAGGCTGCGTTCGAGTTCTTTTCCAAGCTGGGCATCGACTACTACAGCTTCCACGACACCGACGTCGCCCCCGAAGGCGCGAGCCTCAAGGAATACACCCGCAATTTCGCGCAGATGGTCGACGAGCTCGAACGGCACCAGGAGCAGAGCGGCATCCAGCTGCTGTGGGGCACCGCCAACTGCTTCAGCAACCCGCGCTTTGCCGCAGGGGCTGCGAGCAATCCGGACCCTGAAGTGTTCGCCTTCGCGGCGGCCCAGGTATTCAACGCGATGAACGCCACCCAGCGCCTCAAGGGCTCGAACTACGTGCTGTGGGGCGGCCGCGAAGGCTACGAGACCCTGCTCAACACCGATCTCAAACGCGAGCGCGAACAACTGGGGCGCTTCATGCGCATGGTGGTCGAGCACAAGTACAAGATCGGCTTTACGGGCGACCTGCTGATCGAGCCCAAACCCCAGGAGCCGACCAAGCACCAGTACGACTACGACAGCGCCACGGTCTTTGGTTTTCTGCACCAGTACGGGCTGGAGAAGGAGATCAAGGTCAACATCGAGGCCAACCACGCAACCCTCGCCGGGCACAGCTTCCACCATGAGATCGCCACCGCAGCGTCCCTTGGCATCTTCGGCAGCATCGACGCCAACCGCGGCGACCCGCAGAACGGCTGGGACACCGACCAGTTCCCCAACAGCGTCGAAGAAATGACCCTGGCCACCTATGAAATCCTCAAGGCCGGGGGCTTCAAGAATGGCGGGTTCAACTTCGACTCCAAGGTGCGCCGCCAGAGCCTCGATGAAGTCGACCTGTTCTACGGCCACGTCGCAGCCATGGACGTGTTGGCCCTGGCCTTGGAACGCGCCGCCGCGATGGTGGAGAACGATGTGCTCGAACAGTTCAAGACCCAGCGCTACGCCGGCTGGGACCAGCCGTTCGGCCGCGCCGTGCTGTCGGGGGATTTCAGCCTGGAATCCATTGCCCGGCACGCGCTGGACAACGACCTCAACCCGCAGGCCGTCAGTGGCCGACAGGAGATGCTCGAAGGGGTTGTGAACCGGTTCATTTACCGCTGAAGCCCTGGCAGGTGCCGGTGACAATCTCGCGACAATTCTCTGCGCCATGTCGCGAGGGAAGTATCTACAGTTTCACCCGCGACACGCACCACGCTCAGGAAGTGCCTCTAAACAAAAATAAAAGGACGCACCACAATGAAAAACCTGAAACGCACCTTGCTCGCCAGTGCTTTGGCCCTGCTCAGCCTGCCGGTCATGGCCGACTCGGCCCACCCGAAAATCGGCTTCTCCATCGACGATTTGCGCCTTGAGCGCTGGTCCCGAGACCGCGACTACTTCGTGGCGGCGGCGGAAAAAATGGACGCCAAGGTCTTCGTGCAATCGGCGGACGCCAACGAGCAGAAGCAGATTTCCCAGATCGAAAACCTGATTTCCCGAGGCGTCGACGTGATCGTCATCGTGCCCTTCAACGCCACCGTGCTGACCAACGCGGTCGCCGAAGCCAAGAAAGCCGGGATCAAGGTGGTGTCTTACGACCGGCTGATCCTCAACGCCGACATCGACGCCTACATCTCCTTCGATAACGAAAAAGTCGGCGAAATGCAGGCCTCGGGCGTACTCAAGGCACAACCCAAAGGCAACTACTTCCTGCTCGGCGGCGCGCCCACCGACAACAACGCCAAGGTGCTGCGCGAAGGTCAGATGAAGGTGCTGCAACCGGCCATCGACAAGGGCGACATCAAGATTGTCGGCCAGCAATGGGTCAAGGAATGGAACCCGACCGAGGCCCTGAGCATTGTTGAAAACGCCCTGACCAAAAACAGCAACAAGATCGACGGCATCGTCGCCTCCAACGACGCCACGGCCGGTGGCGCGATCCAGGCCCTGGCCGCACAGAAACTCGCCGGCAAAGTGCCGATCTCGGGCCAGGACGCCGACCTTGCCGCCGTCAAGCGCGTGATCGACGGCACCCAGACCATGACCGTCTACAAGCCGCTGAAACTCATTGCCTCGCAAGCCGCCAAGCTTTCCGTGCAACTGGCGCGCAACGAAAAACCGGCCTTCAGCTCGCAGTACGACAACGGCACCAAGAAGGTCGACACTATCCTGCTGACGCCAACGCCCTTGACCAAGGACAACATCGACCTGCTGGAGAAGGACGGGTTCTACACCAAGGATCAGATGGCGGGGAAATAACCACGCTGTTTGCCCTGACACCGCGCTCTCGTGCCGCTGGCTGATAACTGTGGGAGTGCGGTCTTGAACCTTGTGTGAGACCCCGCAATGTCCGACTACCTGCTGCAAATGAACGGCATCGTCAAAACTTTTGGCGGTGTCAAAGCCCTGAACGGCATCGACATCAGGGTGCGTCCCGGCGAATGCGTCGGCCTGTGTGGCGAGAACGGCGCAGGCAAATCGACGTTGATGAAAGTGCTGTCGGCGGTCTACCCCTACGGCACCTGGGAGGGTGAAATCCTCTGGGAAGACCAGCCGCTCAAGGCGCAATCGATCAGCGAAACCGAAGCCGCCGGGATCGTCATCATTCACCAGGAACTGACCCTCGTCCCCGACCTTTCGGTGGCGGAAAACATCTTCATGGGCCACGAGCTGACCCTGCCCGGCGGGCGCATGAACTACCCGGCGATGATCCACCGCGCCGAAGCCCTGATGCGCGAGCTCAAGGTGCCGGACATGAACGTCGCGCTGCCGGTGTCGCAATACGGCGGCGGTTATCAGCAACTGGTGGAGATCGCCAAGGCGCTGAACAAGAAAGCCCGCCTGCTGATCCTCGATGAGCCCTCCTCGGCCCTGACCCGCTCGGAAATCGAGGTGCTGCTGGACATCATTCTTGACCTCAAGGCCAAGGGCGTGGCGTGCGTCTATATCTCCCACAAGCTCGATGAAGTGGCCGCCGTGTGCGACACCATTTCGGTGATCCGCGACGGCAAACACATCGCGACCACGGCCATGGCCGACATGGACATCGCCAAAATCATCACCCAGATGGTCGGCCGCGAAATGAGCAACCTCTACCCGACCGAACCCCACGACATCGGCGAGGTGATCTTCGAAGCGCGCCACGTCACCTGCTACGACGTCGACAACCCCAAACGCAAGCGGGTCGACGACATCTCCTTCAGCCTCAAGCGCGGGGAAATCCTCGGCATCGCCGGGCTGGTCGGTGCCGGTCGAACCGAACTGGTGTCGGCGCTGTTCGGCGCCTACCCCGGCCGCTATGAAGCCGAGGTCTGGCTGGAGGGCAAACCTGTCGACACGCGTACACCGCTCAAGTCGATTCGCGCCGGGCTGTGCATGGTCCCCGAAGACCGCAAACGCCAAGGCATCATTCCGGATCTCGGCGTCGGCCAGAACATCACCCTCGCGGTGCTCGACAATTTCTCGCACCTGACGCGCATCGATGCCGAAGCGGAACTGGGCAGCATCGACAAGGAAATCGCCCGCATGCATCTGAAAACCGCGAGCCCGTTTCTGCCGATCACCAGCCTCTCCGGCGGCAATCAGCAAAAGGCCGTGCTGGCCAAGATGCTGCTGACCAAGCCTCGCGTACTGATCCTCGACGAGCCGACCCGGGGAGTCGACGTGGGCGCCAAGTACGAAATCTACAAACTGATGGGCGCGCTGGCTGCCAGTGGCGTGTCGATCATCATGGTCTCCTCGGAGCTGGCCGAAGTACTCGGCGTGTCGGACCGCGTGCTGGTGATCGGCGAAGGCCAGCTGCGCGGCGACTTCCTCAACCACGGCCTGACCCAGGAGCAGGTACTGGCCGCCGCCCTGCACCCTGCGGGCACCCATAACAATAACGATCAGCCCAGTGTTGTGAGAGAAACGCGTACATGAATCAGGTCAAACAACTGTTCACCCGCTACAAAATGCTCGCGCTGGTCATCGCCATCGCCGTGATCTGGCTGTTTTTCAGCTGGCAGACCGAAGGCGGCTTTCTCACCCCGCGCAACCTCTCCAACCTGCTGCGGCAGATGTCCATCACCGGCATCCTCGCGTGCGGCATGGTGCTGGTGATCATCAGCGGCGAGATCGATCTGTCGGTGGGGTCGCTGCTGGGTTTGCTCGGCGGCGTGGCGGCGATTCTCGATGTGGTCTATCACGTGCCGCTGGTGCTGAACCTCGGCGTCGTTGCCCTGTGCGGCCTGGCGATCGGCCTGGCCAACGGCTGCATGACCGCCTACCTGCGCATCCCTTCCTTTATTGTCGGCCTGGGCGGCATGCTGGCGTTTCGCGGGATTTTGCTGGGCATCACCGGCGGCACGACCATCGCCCCGGTGTCGCCGCAGCTGGTGTACGTCGGCCAGGGTTATCTGCCGCCGTCGGTGGGCGTTGTGCTGGGAGTGCTGCTGTTTGCCCTGACGCTGTTCCTCACCTGGCGCCAGCGTCGCAATCGCGCCTTGCATGGCCTGGCGGCTCACTCGCTGGTGCGGGACGCTTTGCGCGTGGTGGCGATCGGCGCGGTGCTGGCCGGTTTCGTCTATACCCTCAACAGCTACGACGGCATTCCGGTGCCGGTGCTGCTGCTGTTGGTGTTGCTCGGCGTGTTCAGCTACATCACCAGCCAGACCGTGTTCGGCCGCCGCATCTATTCGGTCGGCAGCAACATGGAAGCCACGCGCCTGTCCGGCATCAACGTGCAGGCGGTGAAACTGTGGATCTTCGGCATCATGGGCGTGATGTGCGCGCTGGCCGGGCTGGTCAACACTGCACGCCTGGCCGCAGGCTCGCCCTCGGCGGGGAACATGGGCGAACTGGACGCCATCGCCGCCTGCTTCATCGGCGGCACCTCCATGCGCGGTGGCTCGGGCACGGTCTACGGCGCACTGCTCGGCGCACTGGTGATCACCAGCCTGGACAACGGCATGTCGATGCTCGATCTCGACAGTTACTGGCAGATGATCGTCAAGGGCAGCATTCTGGTGCTGGCGGTGTGGGTCGATGTGAGTACGCGTACCGGTCGCCGTTGAGGGCCCACGAACTCAAGCACGTGAGCAGCATCAGGAACTCGCGGCTCAACGCCCTTCGAGCAACTCCCCCGCCTTGTCCAAAAGACCCAGCGGATCGTCAGTCTTGTGGATGTCCACCGACAGCAACTGGCGGAATTTGCGCGCGCCGGGGAAGCCCGTGCCCAGACCCAGCACGTGGCGGGTGATGTGGTGCATCGAGCCGCCGTCGCGCAGGTGGGCTTCGACGTAGGGACGCAGCTGCGCCAAGGCTTCGGCGCGGGTGATCTGCGGGGCGTTGCCGCCGAACAGTTCGCGATCCACTTCGGCCAGCAGGTACGGGTTGTGATACGCCTCGCGGCCAAGCATGACGCCGTCGAAGGTTTTCAGGTGCTCCTGGCATTGCTCCAGAGTCTTGATGCCGCCGTTGAGGATGAACTCAAGGTCCGGGAAGTCCTGCTTCAGCTGTGCGGCAACCTCATAGCGCAGTGGCGGGATGTCGCGGTTTTCCTTCGGCGACAGCCCTTCGAGAATGGCGATGCGCGCGTGAACGGTGAAACTGGTACAGCCCGCGTCGCGCACCGTGTCGACGAATTCGCACAATTGCTCGTAGCTGTCGCGACCGTTGATGCCGATGCGGTGCTTGACCGTCACCGGAATCGACACCGCGTCGCGCATGGCCTTGACGCAATCGGCGACCAGTTGCGGATGCCCCATCAGCACCGCGCCAATCATGTTGTTCTGCACACGATCGCTCGGGCAGCCGACGTTGAGATTGACCTCGTCATACCCCGCCGCCTGCGCCAGACGCGCGCTGGCCGCCAGGTCCGCCGGGTTGCTGCCACCCAGTTGCAACGCCAGCGGATGCTCACTCTGGTCGTGACGCAAAAAGCGCTCGCTGTCACCGTGCAGCAAGGCGCCGGTGGTGACCATTTCGGTGTACAACAGCGCGTTTTTCGACAGCAGGCGCAGGAAGAATCGGCAGTGGCGGTCCGTCCAATCCATCATAGGGGCGACGGAAAATTTTCTGGATATGATTTGCTGGTTTGAAACGTTGTCTGCTTCGGAAAAAGTCACTGAAAAGCCTTCATGCGTCGAAAAACTGCACAGAGTTGCACACGGGAATGAAGCCTATTCTACAGTTTCTGAAGCCTGTCTGGCGCGCACAACCGATAAGCGCAAGCCAGATCAGCTGGCCGGCGCCAAAGCCCCGTTGAACAAGATACTTCCGGATAAATATCATCGCTGGTAAGCGCCATGGACATGCCGATAGAGTTTCGCCGACTATTTTTCGGATGACCTTCATGACCCGCCTCCCCAACATGATTCACGCCGCGCTGCTGGGCGCATGCCTTTTAAGTACCGCCATTCACGCGAAACCTGTGCGAAACCTGCCTGAGGAACAGGCAAACCATCATCTGGTTCTGGATTTCTACGACAAATTCTTCAACCAGCATCGAACCATGGAAGCAGCCATCGTGGTGTCGGACGACTACAGGCAGCACAACCCTGAAGTTGCGGACGGGAAGGCGCCATTCGTGGACTATTTCTCCCGCTACTTCAAGGAACATCCGCATGCGAGCGCCCGAGTAGTGCGCAGCGTGGCGCAGGATGATCTGGTGTGGTTGCATGTGCATTCAAAGGAGTCAGCACAGGATCGCGGTCAGGCCGTGGTGGACGTATTCCGGGTAAAAGACGGTCAGATCGTCGAGCATTGGGATGTCATTCAAGACGTCCCGGAAACGTCGGCCAATAACAACGGTCTTTTCTAGCAGCCGAGAAAATATCAGGCATAAAAAAACCCGCCGAAGCGGGTCGTTTTTCAGTTCAAGGCCATTCCAACATCCTGTCGGCAGCGCTCCGCGCCAATGGCTGATCGTCCTTGATCGCTGAAGCGTTCCATTGCTTCAGTTGATGGGAGCAATATATCGCTCAAATATTTCAGTTCATAGAGCGACTTCACCTCATTGCGTGTAAGCCTTTGGCCAAGGTGTCTGCAAGCTCAATCGATGGTCGGGAGGGAACGACCTTCGCCCACAAGGCTCCAAGCAGTCTGAATCGAATGTCCGCCTTCCTCGGCGACCGATCGTCATGTACCCGCACGCCCCGCTGAAAAACTCGGTTGGTGCCCGGCGTGCAGCGCAAGCAGAGGTCCGCTGTTTGCGCAAACGCGGGCCTCTGAATCGGCGTGTTCGATACGGTTTACGCCCTTGAGTGACCGGCGGCGCTCGGGTAATGTCATCAAACCCACAGGACAGAGCACGCTCATGACTTCCAAGCTGGAACAACTCAAAAAGATCACCACCGTCGTCGCTGATACCGGCGATTTCGCTGCCATCGAAAAGCTCAAGCCGGTTGATGCCACCACCAACCCTTCCCTGCTGCTCAAAGCTGGCTCCAACGACAGCAACGCCGAGCGCCTCAAAGAAGCCTTCAGTGGCAGCAAAGGCGACATCAATCTGGCCAGCGACCGTTTCGCCGTTGCGATTGGCCGCGAGATTCTCAAAGTCGTCCCCGGTCGCGTTTCGACCGAGGTAGATGCCCGCATCTCCTTTGACACCCAGGCATGCATCGCTCGAGCCGAGCGTCTGGTGGGCCTGTACGAAGAGTTCGGCATCGGCCGTGACCGCATCCTGATCAAACTGGCCTCGACCTGGGAAGGCATCAAGGCAGCCGAGCAACTGGAGAAGAAAGGCATTCAGTGCAACCTGACCCTGCTATTTTCCTTCGCCCAGGCCCAGGCCTGTGCCGACGCCGGTGTGTTCCTGATTTCGCCGTTCGTAGGCCGTATCTACGACTGGTACAAGAAAGCCGAAGGCAAGGATTACGTGGGCGCGGAAGATCCGGGTGTCAAATCGGTGACCCGCATCTACAACTACTACAAGGCCAATGACTACAAGACTGTGGTCATGGGTGCGAGCTTCCGTAACCTGAGCCAGATCGAAGAGCTGGCCGGTTGCGATCGCCTGACCATCAGCCCGGACTTGCTGCAGAAGCTGTCGGAAGACACTGGTCCTTTGGTGCAGAAGCTCAAGCCGGGCAACGGCGGCGAGCCTCGTCAGACGTTGAACGAAAGCCAGTTCCGCTGGGCATCGAACGAAGATGCGATGGCGACCGAGAAGCTGGCTGAGGGGATTCGTCAGTTTGCCCGCGATCAGGAGAAGCTCGAGGCGTTGCTGCACGCCAAGGCTTGATTGCCTGGGCAAGTGTTTGATCGTCTGAGAGGGGCGGCATTCTTTGGGATGCCGCCCCTTTTTATTTGGCTGCGCGTTGTTTGGGATGAGCGTTGGATCGCGGGGTTCTGCCTGAAGGCAGAACCCAACCACGTCTACTCGAAAACCGGATTACTGATGCTCAAGCGCATTCACAAGATCACAAAAAGCCGCCCGATTGGAGTCATTAAGCCCCATCAGGATCTTGTGCGCTTCGAGCACCTTGGCCTTGACCACATCCTCGCACTGGTCCTGCGACGGCAGGTCGCTCAGCGCTTCAGGGGGTGGAATCGGCTTGCCGACAATGTTGAACACCTGATCGAAACCCATCGACTGCAACAGGCGCGTGATGTCTTCGTGGGTGGTCACGACAGTGGGCAACAGCCCCGCTTTCTGACGGGACAGAATGGACAACTTGGCCAGAAGGCCGAGAGTTGTGCTGTCAATGCTGCGCGTTTCGGTCAGATCGATCACCACGGTCGAAAAATTCATCGAGGTGAAGATCCGCTCAATCGTCGCATCCAACGCCGAGCAGAGAGTCAAACGCACTTCGCCCACGAATTTCAGGACGAATGTGCCGTCTTGCTCGGCAAACTGGATTCTACCGGTACTCATTAAAGGTTCCTGCTCAACACCAACAAGGCGATATCATCCGGCATCTCCCCGAGTGTGGCCAATCCAAACTTCTGACGCAGGCCATCCAGGCTGCCGCCCGCCGACTTCACCCATTCGGGCAAGCTGGCTTCTTTCTCTTTGAGTGTATCACCTGGCAACAGGTCCAGAATGCCATCAGACAGGAGAGTCAGACTAAAGGACTCAGGCAAGTCGAGCACGTGGTCTGTATACGTCGCCTCGTTGAACAACCCTACCGGCAAACCGCGACCTTCGAGATAGCGCGTCTCGCTAGGCGTGTACAGCACCGGCAGCGGCAAGTGGCCACCCACGCTGTACGTGAGTTTGCCCGTTTTCTCGTCGATGATCCCGCCCACCATGGTCACGTGCTTGCCCAGCTTGCAGCTGATCAGCCCGCGATTGATGTGCCCCAGCACGTCGGACGGCTTGAAGGCCGGCAACGAGCCGCCACGCTTGGATTCGAACAACAATCGCGTGGTCATGAACTTCAACAGCACGGTGATGAACGCCGAGGACGCGCCATGGCCGGAAACGTCGGCTAAATAGAACGCCACCCGGTGATCGTCAACCCGGAAATAATCCACGAAATCGCCGGACAGATACAGCGACGGAATGATCTCATGTTCGAATTCGAACGAATCGATCGCCCAAGGGCTGGTCGGCAGCATGTTCATCTGCACCTGACGACCCGCGTCCTGGTCTTCCTGAAGCAAATGCAGACTGGCTTCGAGCTCGCGGTTGGCGGTCTCGAGCTTCTGGCGATAAACCTTGTTTTCCTGAAGCAGGCGCGCGCGATCCAGCGCCCGTTTGACCGAGTGCTCCAGCACGGCAAGGTCTTCCAGGGGCTTGATCAGATAGTCGGCCGCACCCAGGCGCAACGCCTCGACAGCGTCGCTCATGACACCCGCGCCGGACACCACGATAACCGGGGTTTCCGGGGCAAGACTGGTGACCTGACGGATCAGTTCGAGGCCGCCCACTTGAGGCATGCGCAAGTCGCAGATCACAAGATCAGGCTTGTTTTGCTCGAAGGTCTGTAGACCCTGCAAGCCGTTGCTGGCTTGCAGGACGCTGAACCCACTGTCTTCCAAATAGGCCGCGAGACTCGCGCGCACTACTTCGTCGTCATCGATAATCAGCAGCGTGGCACTGGTTTTTTGCATGTGGGCAAACGGCGCCAGATCAGGTTGGCGTAAGCGGTCGGATTCTGTCAGGCCGCCTACTGGATTCGCTTCTAGCCTCTCTGAATCAAAGGTAGCGGACTTTTGGTCAAACGCTTCACTTCGCAGAGGTGCCCTTCAAGGCGCAGACGGTACTCCCATCCGCCGGGCGTTTCAAGGGTGCTCCAGCGGTCGGCCAGCGTCTTTACATCACAAATCGCCGGGAGTTATAAGAACCCATAAATCAGCAACAAAAACGAAGGATGCGCCATGGGTCAGATTGATCGCGACTATGCAGAGAAACGAGATTACATCCGCATGCGTGTCGACGCGGACATCAGCCTGATTTACGCAGGCCAGATCATCCCGGCGGTTTGCGTGGATTTATCCAGCTCTGGCATGCAGATACAGGCGCCACGCTCGTTCAAGGTCGGCGACCGGATCAGCGTGCGAATCGAATCGGAGCACGCGGCGCTCAAGGGGCTTGAGGCCGATACGGAAGTGGTGTGGATTGCCGACATCGACGGCAGCCAGCAGAAACTGGGGCTGACCATCCTGACGATGAAGTGATATCACTGCGGAACTACGTCACAGTTTCGACAAAATCCGAAAAAGAAAAAGGCGACTCGAAAGTCGCCTTTTCTGCATTTGCTTAACGGGCAGGTCGATCAGAAATCGTCGACGACCTTGCCATCCTTGACCTTGAACTCGCGGTTCTGCAGGAAAGCGTTGCGGATGAAAATGTACTTGTCGCCGTTGATCAGCTTCTCGGCCGACAAGAGGCTTGCGCGGGTGTCCACCACGTTCACAGCAAAAGCGGTGTTGCGGGTCGGCACATGATCGATGTAACGGTAAGGCTGGGTGTAGGTGTCCGGGTATTTGGCGAACGCGTCACGCACGGTGCTTGGGCCCAGGAACGGCACCATCACGAACGGACCGCTTGGCACGCCCCAGTAGCCCAGGGTCTGGCCGAAGTCTTCGTCGTTGCGTTGCAGGCCCATCCTGGTGCCCACATCGAAGAAGCCCAGCAGGCCAAAGGTGGTGTTGACGATCAGGCGCGCGGTGTCGACACCGGCCGCGTGAGGCTTGACCTGCAGCACATCGTTGGCGAAGTTGGTCACGTCACCGATGTTCTTGAACATGTTATGGATGCCGTCTTCAAGAAACTGCGGCGTGATGAACTCATAGCCTTGGGCAATGGGTTTCAGCGCGTAGGTGTCGACGGTGTCGTTGAAGCGGAAGATGGCGCGGTTGACGCCTTCCCACGGGTCTTCGTCAGCGGCCTGCGCAGCCATGGGCACCAGGGCCAAACCGGCCCAGAAACACGTTCGAGCCAGACGATTGATAAAGCCTGCACCGGTCACCGGCATAGCAAAGACTCCCAGTCAAAGTGATGAAGCGGGCGCTACGCCCCCAAACCAAAGGCGAGAGTATAAAGCCTTCTGTAAGTATTTACGTCGGCCAAAGGCGGAGGAATTGCGCGGATCTTTAAACATCTGCTGACAATGTCATGCGCCGGTCATCGCATTGTCATGCAAATCCCTTAGCATCATCGGCATTTGAGAGGGAATTTCATGCTTGCCGCCGTCGCTGTGCCCGCCCCGCCCTTTACCGCCGTGCTCTTTGGTCTGAGCGGATGCCTGGTCGATTTCGGCGCCCAGACGCGCACCTTGCGCAGCACCGACGGCCGCTCTTTTTTGTCTCTGGATGCAACAGCCTTCGCCTCCCCCACCCCCGGCGCCCTCACCGCGCTGAAAAACCTCAAGCAGCAAGGCATCCCCTGCGCCTGGATCGAGGAATACCCCGAAGGCATCGCCGATCAACTGGCCGCGCCGCTCAAGGACCTGATTCAATCCACCCCCAGCCCGAACAACCACTGGCCCGCGCCTGACGCTTGCTGGCAGGCGCTGATGAGCCTCAACGTCGGCCAGATCGATGGCTGTGTGCTGGTCAGCGGCGATCCGCGCCTGCTCATGGCCGGGCTCAACGCAGGCCTGTGGACCGTGGGCCTGGCCTCGTGCGGGCCGCTGTGTGGTTTGTCCCCTGCGCAATGGGATGCCCTGAGCGATCTGCAGCGCGAGCGCCTGCGTGGTCGTGCGACCCTGGAGTTGTACGCCTGCGGCGCGCACTCGGTGATCGATCACCTGGCCGACCTTGAGTCGTGCCTGGCGGACATTTCCCTGCGCCGCCTGAAGGCCGAAAAGCCCTGATTGATCAGGATCATGCAGAGTGTTCTGCAGTGGTTTAGTCTTAGCGACAAAGGACCTTTGCCGTTGCGCTGCGGTCCATGCAGAGACTATCCATGAAGGGAGCACCCTATGCCCGCCCGCGAACTGCAAGAACAACTCGATACCCTGCGCGAGCAACTGGAGCAGAACCCGCCGCTGAACGAACAAGAACGCGAGCATCTGCATGTACTGATGGCGCAGATTCAGGCCGAGATCGCCGTCGAAACCGCAACCCCGGACAACAACTTGGCCGATGGCGTCAACCTGGCCATCGAACGCTTTGAGGTCGAACACCCCACCATCGCCGGCACCTTGCGCAATATCGTGCAGACCCTGGGCAATATCGGAATCTGAGATTCAGTTGCTCCACAATGAAAAAGCCCGTCATCACGACGGGCTTTTTTGTTTCAATCTGCTACCGAATCGTTAATCGCCGAGCTTACTGCCGCGCCAGACGGCCGTTCTCCAGGGTCAACGGCTCGGTGCTGCGGTACGGGTTGATGTCCAGCCCGCCGCGGCGCACGTAGCGTGCAGAGACGGTGAGTTTTTCCGGCTTTAACAGGCGCTGCAGGTCCATGAAGATCCGCTCCACACACTGTTCGTGGAAGTCCGAATGCTGGCGGAAGCTGACGATGTAGGCCAGAAAACTCGCGTGATCCAGCGCGGCGCCGCGATATTCCACAGCGACGCTGCCCCAGTCCGGCTGGCTGGTGACCGGGCAGTTGGATTTGAGCAGGTGGCTGTGCAGCGCTTCTTCAATCACTTGCGATTCATCGCAGCGCAGCAGTTCGGGTTGCGGGCGGTCGTAGCTGCTGATGGTCACGTCCAGGTCGTCGACACAGACACCCGGCACCGCGACGATACCCTCAGCTTCGATATCCTTGAGTGACCGAATGCGCACGCCTACCGGTTTACCTGCTGCGGCCGTCAGGTCTTTTTCCAGCACGCTGACCAGCTCGTCTTGAGAGGCAAACGGCGTCTGGTTCAGGGAGTTCAGGTAGAGCTTGAAAGATTTTGACTCAATAATGTTCGGCGAATCGGCCGGGATGCAGAACTCGCCAATGGCCACCACCGGCTTGCCCGACGGCAGCAGCCAGGACAGCTCGTAGCAATTCCAGAAATCCACCCCTTTGTACGGCAGCGTCTCGGCGGTCAGGCCCAGCTCCGCCCACTTGGCAGTGCGCGGAATCGGGAACAGCAGGGACGGCGTGTAGGTGGCGATGTATTCACTGGACTTGCCCAGCGGCGAGTGTTCGGCTGCGGGATGCATGGCGGGACCTGAAAACGTATAAAAAGGCTGATGTGAAATCCTGACCGCCGAGTTTATAGGTTTTGTCCCGCGCTTTCAGCGATTACTCGGCAATCGCGATTTTTCCGACCATTCCGGCTTGATAGTGGCCGGGAATGTTGCAGGCGAATTCCAGATCCGTAGCCTTGGTGAAGGTCCAGGTCAGTTCGGCGGTCTTGCCGGGTTCCACCAGTACGCTGTTAGGATCGTCGTGCTTCATGCCACCATGATCCATGCCCGCCATATCATGCTTCATACCCGTGGAAGTCAGCATGCCGCTGGCGACCATCTTGAGCATTTCCTGCTGATGTGCGGCGTGCATCGCCGCGTCACCCAGATTGAATTCGTGGAGCAACTGGCCCTTGTTGACCAGCACGAAACGCACGGTTTCGCCCTCTTTCACGGTCAGCGACTTAGGCTCGAAATACATGTCGCCCAGCGTCAACTCGACCGTGCGCGTGGCCTGATCGGCCTTGGCCGCGTGACCGAAATCGAAGTGCTCACCGGGGGAGGCCTGGGACGACAGGCTGGCACCCAGCAACACGGCAGCAGCGACAAAACGAGCGAACATGTGAATCTCCAGTCAGCGACAGTCAATGACCTTAAGGTAGGCCCTCGCCACTGGCAATCAGCTGACCGCAAGATTACAACTTTGTAAGCTTGGCCCCCTGCCCGCCCCGCTCGCGCTATAAAGCGCCACTGCCAAGGCGTCATTACCTGCTGTGAGTCACCGATGAAATTACTGATCATTGAAGATCAAGCGAAAACCGGCCACTACCTGCGCCAGGGCCTGACTGAAGCGGGGTTCAACACCGAACTGGTCGCCGACGGGACCACCGGCCAGCATCTGGCGCTGACCGGCGATTACGCCCTGCTGATCCTGGACGTCATGCTGCCCGGGCGTGATGGCTGGCAGATCCTCCGGGCCATGCGCAGCGCGGGGCTTGATACACCCGTGCTGTTCCTGACCGCGCGCGACGCCGTCGAGGATCGCGTGCGCGGCCTTGAGCTGGGCGCCGATGATTATCTGGTCAAGCCGTTCGCCTTCTCCGAACTGCTGGCCCGGGTGCGCAGCCTGTTGCGCCGGGGCAGCAGCACGAGCCAGGAAACACACCTGCAACTGGCCGACCTGCGTCTGGACCTGCTGCGCCGTCGCGTGGAGCGCAACGGCCAGCGCATCGACCTGACCGCCAAGGAATTCGCCTTGCTTGAGCTGATGATGCGGCGTCAGGGCGAGGTGCTGCCCAAGTCGCTGATCGCCTCGCAGGTCTGGGACATGAACTTCGACAGCGACACCAACGTCATCGAAGTGGCCATCCGCCGCCTGCGCCTGAAGGTCGACGACGATTACCCCAAGAAGCTGATCCACACCGTACGCGGCATGGGCTACGTACTTGAAGAGCGCAGCCTGTGATGTTCAAACGCATCTCACTGGGCAGCCGACTGGCCCTGCTGTTCGCCGCCTGCACGGCGGTGGTTTCACTGACGGCGGGCGTGCTGTTCAATCGCGCCAGCGAAACCCACTTCATGGAGCTGGACCAGCAACTGCTCGACAGCAAACTGCCGACCCTGCGCGACGCCTTGATGGGCGTGACCCGCCTTGAGCAGCTCAACGAACATCGGCAGGCCTTGCAAGGCGAACTGGCGCACTCGCCGGATCTCGCGCTGCAGGTTCGAGGGCGGGATGGCACGCTGTGGTTCGACAGTCTGCCCTCTTCGAAGGCGCTGACTGGCCACCACGAAGGGCTGCATACCCTGAGCGAAAACGGCATTTCCTACCGTTCATACACGGTTCCCCTACAACCGCAGCAGACAGACACCCCGCAACTGACCCTGCTGCTGGACATCACCCATCACCAGCACTTTCTGGAGCGCATGCAGCACCTGATCTGGCTGACCGTCGGCCTGTCGGCGCTGGCGACTGCTCTGCTCGGCGCCTGGGCGGCGCGTAGCGGTTTGCGGCCCTTGCGCCGGATGAGTGAAGTGGCCGCCAGCGTGTCGGCCAGCTCCCTGACCACACGCCTGCCCCAGAGCGAAATGCCCGCCGAACTCGCCGAACTGAGCCAGGCCTTCAACGCCATGCTCGGTCGGCTGGACGACGCGTTTCAGCGCCTGTCGGCGTTTTCTGCCGACATCGCCCACGAGCTGCGCACGCCCCTGTCGAACCTGCTGACCCACACCCAGGTCACCCTCACCCGCCCACGGGATCTCGAAGCGTATCGCGAGGCGCTGCTGGGCAATCTGGAGGAGCTGCAATGGATGGCGCAGATGGTCAACGACATGCTCTACCTGGCCAAGGCTGAGCACGGTTTGCTGAACCCGAATCGCGAGCGCTTGCAGTTGAGCGATGAGGTCGACGCGTTACTGGAGTTTTTCCTGCCGCTGGCCGAAGAAGCGCAGGTGGCGTTGAGCCGCGAGGGGGAAGCGGTGCTGGAGGGCGATCGGCACATGCTGCGTCGCGCCCTCTCCAACCTCTTGGACAACGCCTTGCGCTTCACCCCGGCGCAGGGTCAGGTGTCGGTGAGACTGGAATCGTCAGCTCAGCGTGTGAGAATTCGCATCGAAAACAACGGGCAGACCATTCCGGCTGACGTATTGCCGAGACTGTTCGACCGGTTTTATCGGGCAGATCCCGCGCGCCATGAGGGCAGCAGTGAACATGCAGGGTTGGGGCTGGCGATTACCCAGTCGATCATCAGGGCCCACGGCGGGACAATCAGGTGTGAGTCGCGAGAGGGGATGACGCGGTTTTTGATCGAGTTGCCGGCTTAAAATAGATACATCACCGGCAGGAGCGCGCTTGCCCGCGATGACGATCTGTCAGACACACAATGGGTACAGACAGACCGCAATCGCGGGCAAGCGCGCTCCTACAGGGTTTGACTCAGCCGATCACTCATACCGCAGCGCATGGGCCGGCTGAATCTGCGCGGCACGGTACGCCGGATAGATCGTCGCCAGAAAGCTCAGGATCAGGCCCGCCGCGCAGATCATCAGCACATCGCTGCCTTCCAGTTTCGAAGGCAGGTTGCTGATGAAGTACACATCGGAGGTGAAGATGTGCTGCCCGGTCACGCGTTCAATCCAGCCCACCAGTTGACTGACGTTGATCGCGGCGATCACGCCCAGTACGCCGCCGATAATCGTGCCAATGACACCGATCACCGATCCCTGCACCATGAAGATGGTCATGATCTGCCGAGGCGTGGCGCCGATGGTCCGCAGGATCGCGATGTCCGCACCCTTGTCGTTCACCACCATGATCAGCGTGGCGATGATGTTGAACGCCGCCACCGCGACAATCATCAGCAACAGCAGGCCGATCATGGTCTTTTCCATTTTCATGGCGCTGAACAGGCTGCCCTGGGTGTGGGTCCAGTCATCGGCCTTGTAGGCCGCGCCCAGGCTGCCAGCGATGGCCGTAGAGACTTGCGGCGCTGCGTACAGATCGGTCAACGCCAGACGCACACCCTGCACCTGATTCGGCTGCCAGCGCTGGATAGTCGCGGCATCCGCCACGTTGACCAGCGCCATGGAGCCATCCAGCTCGGCACCGACCTTGAACACGCCCACCACGGTCAGGCGTTGCAGGCGCGGGGTAATGCCACCCGGATCGCTGCTGATTTCCGGGACGATCAGGGTGATCTTGTCGCCGACATTTAAACGAAAACGGCGCGCGGTGATTTCACCGATGACCACGCCGAACTCACCGGCCTTCAAGTCCTGAAGACGGCCCTGAACGATGTGTTGAGTGACGATGGACACCTGGGATTCCAGCGCAGGATCGACGCCGTTGATTTCGATCGGCTGCATCGAACCCTTGTACGACAGCATGCCGTCCATTTGCGTGAACGGTACGGCAGCGGTGACCTGCGGGTTCTTCAGCGCGGCATCGGCAGCGGGTTTCCAGTCGTCCAGCGGCTTGACCCCGTCAATGACCGCGTGAGGCACCATGCCGAGGATGCGCGAGCTCATTTCCTGCTGGAAGCCGTTCATCACGGACAGCACCACGATCATCGCCAGGACGCCCAGCGCCAGCCCGATCATCGAGGTCATCGAAATGAACGAGATGAAGTGGTTGCGTCGCTTGGCCCGGGTGTAGCGCGTACCGATAAAGATGGATAACGGTCTGAACATTCGTGGAGCACCGTAGCTAAATAGAAACACCCCGACGCCCGTATACGAGCGCCGGGTTCAATGCATCACGCCTCGACGAGGCGGCCTTCTTCCAGGCGCCACACGCGGTCCATCTGGCGAGCCAGCGACATGTCGTGGGTCACCACCAAAAACGCCGTGCGCGAGGCCGTGCTCAGTTCCAGCATCAGGTCCTGAATGCCTTGGGCTGTGTGGGAGTCGAGGTTGCCGGTGGGCTCGTCGAGCATCACAAGACCCGGCTGATTGACCAGCGCGCGGGCGATGGCCACACGCTGACGCTCGCCACCGGACAGCTCCGAAGGCTTGTGCGCCAGACGGTGCTTGAGCCCTACCCGCTCCAGCAAGGCCGTGGCGCGCTGGCGGGCTTCGGGGATCGGGGTCTTGCCGATCAGCAACGGCATGCAGACGTTTTCCAGCGCCGTGAACTCCGGCAGCAAGTGGTGGAACTGATAGACGAAGCCCAGCGCGCGATTACGCAACAGGCCACGGGCCTTTTCGCTCAAGGCCGACAGCTCTTCGCCCGCCAGCCAGACGCTGCCTTCGGTCGGCGTGTCCAAACCACCGAGCATGTTGAGCAAAGTACTTTTGCCCGAACCGGAACTGCCGACGATCGCCACGCGTTCCCCCGGGTGCAGCTCCAGCTGCAGGCCCGAAAGCACCACCACCGATTCCGGGCCCTCCTCGTAGGATTTGCCCAGGTTGCGGCAACTCAATACAGCTTTATCACTCATGCCCGACTCACTCATAACGTAGCGCCTCCGCCGGCTGGGTGCGCGCGGCACGCCAGGCAGGATACAAGGTGGCGAGGAAACTCAGGACCAGCGCCGCGCCGCATACCATCAGCACGTCTTCGGTCATCAATTGCGAAGGCAGATAGTCGATGAAATAGACGTCTGCGTTGAGAAACTTGTGGCCGATCAGGCCTTCAAGCGCCGAGATCGCTGCGCTGACGTTGAGCGCCGCAAGAATGCCGACACCCGCGCCGATAGCCGTGCCGACCACGCCAATCACAGTGCCCTGGACCATGAAGATGCGCATGATCTGCCCCGGCGTCGCGCCCAGCGTGCGCAAGATGGCGATGTCGCCGCGCTTGTCGTTGACCACCATCACCAGCGTGGAAATGATGTTGAACGCCGCCACCGCCACGATCAGCAACAGCAGCAGGCCGATGATGGATTTCTCCATGCCGATGGCCTGATAGAGGTTGCCGTGGGTGCGGGTCCAGTCACGGGAGTAGTACTCGTGCTCGCCCAAGCTCTGGGCGATGTCGTAGGCCGTGCGCGGGGCCTTGAACAGGTCGGTGAACTTCAGGCGCAGGCCCTGGACCTGATCAGGCTTCCAGCGATGCAGACGCGCCAGATCCTGCAGGTTGGTCACGCCCAGATAACCGTCCAGCTCGCCGGCGCCCACGTGAAAGATGCCGACCACGGTGAAGCGCTTCATGCGCGGGAACATGCCGGCCGGGGTCACCGTGACCTCAGGGGAAACGAAGGTCACCTTGTCGCCGATGCCCACGCCCAGCTTGGTCGCGGCCTTGTCGCCGATCACAACGCCGAAGCCGCCAGACACCAGATCGTCCAGATGCCCCTGCTTCATGAAGCCGTCGATAATCGAAACTTTGCGTTCCTGAACCGGGTCGATGGCATTAAGCAAAATTTTCTGTACGTTGCCGTTGTTGGTCAAAAGCCCCTGCATCTGGGTGAACGGCGCAATGGCCTCCACCTGCGGATTCTGCTTGACCCTGGCGGCCAGGCTTTGCCAGTCGCTGATCGGCTCACCGGACTCGATGGTCGCGTGGGGCACCATGCCCAGCACGCGGGTTCGCATTTCATGATCGAAGCCGTTCATCACCGATAACACGACTATCATCACCACTACGCCAAGGGCGAGACCGATCATCGACGTCAGGGAAATGAAGGAGACAAAATGATTACGGCGTTTTGCACGGGTGTAACGCGTGCCGATAAATACAAAAAGAGGTCTGAACATGTAAGGGCTTGTTCAAAGGAATGGGAACGTCCTTGTGGCGGGCCTGGGCCTGCGGCTTTACACTCGATTCACTGAGTGGCAATCGAGCGCAATCACTCTGACAACCGCTGCTACCATGGGTTCGCCATGCCGACACTAGATGATGAAGAACGCCGCGAATACTACCGTATCGAGGACAGCGTCGCACTGGAAATTCAACGCATTCCGGGCGCCGACGTGCTTGACGAACACGCCCTCCAGGACACCTCGACCCTCTTCGATCTGCTGAGCGAACTGCACGTCGCCGAGTTCGAATCCCAGCATCTGCTGCGCCAGCTGGACGACCGCGATCGCACCACCAACAGTTTTCTGCGGGCCATGAGCAAGCGCATCGACCTACTCGGCCAGGTGGTCGCTCAGACCATGCTGGGCAAGCTCGGCGCTCCGCAAAAGGTGATCATGTCCGAAGGTGGCCTGCAGTTCGAATCCCATCAGCCGTTCCCCGTCGGCACGCTGCTGTCGGTGAAAATGGTGCTGATGCCCCAGGCCTCCGGCATGATGCTGCGGGCCAAGGTCACTCACTGCCACTCCCTGACCATCGGCGATTTCGAGATCGGCACCGAGTGGATCGACCTCAGCGACGCCCAGCGCCAGCTGCTCGCCAGACACATCCTGCAACGACAAGCCGCCCAGCGCAGGCTTGCGCGAGAGCAGAGCAATCCTGATCCCACCTGACTTTCAGCCTGTAGGCGCGTTATCGAAGGAGCATTTGTGACCCTAATCTACGGCCACCGCGGCGCCAAAGGCGAAGCACCGGAAAACACCCTGACCAGCTTTCAGGAGTGCCTCAAGCATGGAGTGAAACGTTGCGAACTGGACCTGCACCTGTCCCGCGACGGCGAACTGATGGTGATCCACGACCCGACCCTCAAACGCACCACCGACCGGCGCGGCAAGGTGGTCGAGCATGCGGCCGCGGATCTGGTGACCTACGACGCGCGCAAGGGTGGCCCGGGCTGGGTCAATCCGTGCCCGATTCCGCGCCTGGAAGAACTGTTCGAAAAATGCGACTTCGACCACTGGCAGCTGGAAGTCAAAAGTGCGTCACGCACCCGCTCGGCGACCACCGTGCTGGCGATCCGCGAAATGGCTCAGCGTCATGGCCTGCTCGACAAGATCACCATCACGTCGAGTTCGCGGGAAGTGCTGGGGGCTGCGCTGGAATTGACACCGGATGTGTCGCGGGGGCTTGTGGCCGAATACGCCTGGCTCGACCCGCTGAAGGTCGCGCAGAGTTACGGCTGCGAAATCCTCGCGCTGAACTGGACGCTGTGCACGCCCGAGCGCCTGAAGAAAGCCCAGAATCAGGGTTTGCATGTGTCGGTGTGGACAGTCAACGAGCCCGCGCTGATGCGCAGACTCGCCGACTTCGGCGTTGACAGCCTGATTACAGACTTTCCCGGTTTGGCCAGCGCCACTCTCGGGAATTACTGAAATCGGTCTCCCCGGCCGGCTCAGGCCACCGGCCGGAGCCGCTCAAAAAAGCCGGTTGAGGCCGTCGTACGCCGCTACCCGATAGGCTTCGGCCATGGTCGGGTAGTTGAACGTGGTGTTGACGAAGTACTTGATGGAATTGGCCTCGCCCGGCTGGTTCATGATCGCCTGACCGATGTGCACGATCTCCGAGGCCTGGTCGCCGAAGCAGTGTACGCCGAGGATTTCCAGGGTTTCGCGATGGAACAGGATCTTCAGCATGCCCACCGGCTCGTTGGAGATCTGCGCGCGGGCCATGCTTTTGAAGAACGCCTTGCCTACTTCGTACGGGATTTTCGCCTGGGTCAGGTCGTGTTCGTTCTGGCCGATCGAGCTGATTTCCGGAATGGTGTAGATGCCGGTCGGCACATCGTTGACGAAACGCCAGGTGCCGTTGTCCACCGCCTTGCCCGACGCCGAACGGCCCTGGTCGTATGCGGCACTGGCCAGACTTGGCCAGCCGATCACATCGCCTGCGCCATAAATGTTGGGCTTGCTGGTGCGGTATTCCTCGTCCACTTCGATCTGGCCACGACCGTTGGCCTTGATGCCGACGTTCTCCAGACCCAGCTTGTCGGTGTTGCCGGTACGGCCGTTGCACCACAGCAAGGCGTCGGCTTTTACCTTCTTGCCGGATTTGAGGTGCAGGATCACGCCGTTTTCCAGGCCTTCAACGCGCTCGTATTCTTCGTTGTGGCGAACCATCACGTTGTTGTTGCTGAAGTGATAGCTCAAGCCTTGTGAGATCTCGGAGTCGAGGAAGCTCAGCAGTTGATCGCGGTTGTCGATCAGCTCGACGTCAACCCCCAGACCGCTGAAGATCGATGCGTATTCGCAACCGATCACACCAGCGCCGTAGATGATCAGCTTGCGCGGGGTGTGGTTGAGGCTGAGGATGGTGTCGCTGTCGTAGATGCGTTTGTGGGAAAAGTCGATATCCGCCGGGCGATAAGGGCGCGAGCCGGTGGCGATGATGATCTGGTTGGCGACCAGTTTTTCCACGACGCCGGTGTTGCAGACCACATCGACGGTGCGCTCGTCGGCAAAGCTGCCAGTGCCGAAGAACACGTCGACGCGGTTGCGCGCGTAGTAACCGGTGCGCGAGGCAACCTGTTTGTTGATGACTTTTTCAGCGCTTTTCAGCACGTCCGGGAACGAGAACCAGCGCGGCTCGCCAATGGCCCGGAACATGGGGTTGGTGTTGAACTGGATGATCTGCTTGACCGAGTGACGCAGCGCCTTGGACGGAATCGTGCCCAGGTGGGTGCAGTTGCCGCCGACCTGCCGACGGCTGTCGACCATGGCTACCTTGCGCCCAGCCTTGGCAGCGTTCATTGCCGCACCTTCTCCCGCCGGGCCTGAACCCAGCACCACTACGTCGTAGTTGTAGACAGCCATGCGCACTCCTCAGAACAGGCCGAGACGCCACGCTGGCATCTCCGGCTAAGTCACGCCGCACACCGGCGACATGAAGAACAAAACTCGCGGCGCAGTCTAATCGTCCCGCGTCGCGGCGAACATTAACCCTTGGTCGCGTCGCATGCCAATTGCGGCTGCGTCACGTGGCGTTTGAGTGGCTGGAGCAGCCCTTCAGACGCCGAAGTGTGCGGATGATAAATCTGTCCGGGGGTGGAATCACAACAAAAGCTGAGAATTTGTGGGTTTGGGTGGTAATTTTTATCGTGGTTTTTGCGTGTTTATCCGTTTTATCAGGGGCGCTGGCGGGTTCTGCCTAACGGCAGAAGCGCTCCACCTTCGGCCGGTTACTTGAAAAACACCAGGTACCCAAGTGTCCCCGAGACAACCCGCCCGAACCAAATCTGTCATACCCTTACAAATCCGAACCCATTTCCGAACGAAAAGGCACCCATCCATGCGCCCCCGCTTCAGCCACTGGCTCCTCATCCTGGGCCTGACCCTCAGCCCTTTGGCCATGGCCTCCCAGGCAGACCTGCTGAAAAAAGCCGACTTCCCTGCCCGCCTCGACGGACAGTCCCCGCCGCTCGAGCGCAAGAACCAGGCGATCCTCACCTACCTGTGGACCGACGTATACGCCGCCGCCTTCTACGCCGAACCCAAGGTCTCTGCCAAACAGGCTGCCATCACCCAGTCGCCACAAAAACTCGAGCTGTATTACTTTCGCGACATCGACCGCGACGACGTGATCAAGGCCGCCAACGCCGCCCTGGACAAACAGCAGACCAAGGAAACCCTGGCCCGCCTCAGGCCTGAACTCGAGCGGCTGCACAGAAGCTTTCAGGACATCAAACAAGGCGACCGCTACGACCTGAGCTGGGACCGCAGCGATGGCCTGAACCTGACCCGCAACGGCCACGTCATCTTCGCCAGCCCCGACCCGGAACTGGCGAAGGTGTATTTCGCGATCTGGCTGGCGCCTGACGGTCTGTCTACCGACCTGCGTGAAGCGCTGCTTAAATAAGCTAACCTGCCAGATTCAGGAACAACCGCTGCGCGACGTCCTTGCCGATCGCGCTGCGGTACACGCGGATCACTTCCTTGTCGTCTTTCGCCGCCTTGACCTGCGCCTTGTAGCCGATGAATCGCTGTTCGGGCAGTTTCAGGTGCGCCGCCGTGAACGCCGAGGCATTGGCCCCTTCGCTGGCGTAATGAAAATGCGCCCACCACAGCACGCGCTGATCCTTGTTGCGAATGACGTATTCCTGCAGAAAGTCGTTTCGCCTGGACCCCGACATGTTCTTGCGCCCCTCGAAGCGCGCGATGTCGACTTCCTGTTCCTGGGCCAGATACGCCAGCCGCGCTGCGGTCGGAGGTTGGGCCTTGATCATGGCGATGCGCAGCGTACGACCTTCGGCGACCAGCCGTAGTGCCGCTGATCTCAAGGCTTCAACGACCGCCTGCGCAGGCGGGTCATCCGCCGCCGCGTCTGCGAGCTGGTCTGCCAACGCGCTCAAGCGATCAGCCTTGTGCACCAGAATGTCCTGCATGTCCGCAGGCTCATCGACACGCCGGGACTGTCGCCGGGCGCTGCCGATGTCCGAGTCGACCCGCGCCAGCGACGCCGCTGCCTGACGCTTGAGCTCCGCTACCGCCACCCTGGCTTGATGACGCTCAGGCCGGGGTGGCGACACGACTTCGACCCATTCGCCGTTCTCGTGAAGGTGATACGTCTCGATCACCGTTTCGCCCATCGATTGCGTGACGTCCACCACCGCACCCGGCATGTCCGGTTCACCCTCGCGAAGCTGCCCGACCAGCGTGCGCTGCGCGCGGGTCTTGAACACCCGTTTGCGCGGCTGCCGCACCCGTGGTGCATACTCGGACGCCCGCGCCGGGGGCTCGGTGCTCTCACGAATCAGATCCGACAGGCGCTTTTCGGCCCGGTCCGAGATCCATCTGAACTCCTCGAGAAAGCGCCCGAAACGCACCGGATCGAACGCCTCGGGCAGGGCTTCCTGAGCGCAGGTCGCGACCAGCATGCCGCGTTCGTACTCGCGCAATGAGCTTTCCAGCACGTCGATCTGCTCGGCGAGGCTGTAGTCATTGGGTTTTTCAAGCTCGATCTGCGAGCAGACTGCCGCGTGCAGACGGTCGTCCGTGCGCAGCCCCTTGAGCTCGGCGCCGCCTTCCTTCGACAGCACGATATCTCTGGTAAAGCTCAACTCCAGCAACGACCACAGCCGTGTCGCACGCCAGTCCAGGTGGGTGAACACGTTGCTGCGCAACAGCTCCAGGACTTCTTCGCGCCAGGCGCTCTCGCCCACCTTGGGCACATCACGCAGCTGCTGCCAGAACGCTTCGCGCTGTCCCGACCAATTGGCGCCTCGCTCCTCGATTGCCAGCATGTCTTCGAACAGCCTTACATAGCCGTCGACGTTCTGCGGCGTCACCGCTGACACCGAAACGGCATCCAGTTGATTCATCTGGGCGCGGGCCAGCTTGACCAGGTTCTGCAGCAGCACGCCCTCATAGAAGGCGATACGCCTGACCAACCCGCGCAGAATTGCCACCATCACTGACTCAGGCGCCCGGTCAGCGGGCCGCAATGACGCCTGCAGGCGCTGCTTCTCTTCGACAATGGCGCGAAGCTCGACCAGGTCCTTCTCGATCTGGTCGTAGACCCGCGCCGAAAGCTGCCCCGCCGCACCCCGGCAGGTTGTGTTCCATCCGACGAAACGTTGATAGAGCACCTTCTTGTGTTGTTCGAGCACAGCGTCACGCTCGATCACCTGCTTGAGCCTCTGCGCGTTTTCCAGCGCGACTTGCCGAGCATTGCGTTTCGGACCGCCACCGCGCAGCCCCAGTGACAGATCCAGTGTCCAGCCCTGGCCGACACGCTTGAGCCTGGGTCCTCTGGAATCTGACGCCTGCGGGCCGAGCACATAGACCTCATCGTCGCCGAAGCCCACCTGATAAACGCCGCTGTCCAGCCGCACCCACCACTGCCCCTCGTGCAGATACAGACCTTCCCTGCCGGGCTCGATAGAAGGCTGTGTCAGCGCGGGCTCAGGCACAACCCTCAAACGCTCAAGCCGTTGAGCCTGATCGGGGGTCAGCGTGTGCTGAAGGCTGGACCAGGAGAAATCCAGTTGCCGAACCTGTTCTTGGGGTCGCTCAACAGGGGGGCGTTCGGCCGCTTCAGGCTCAAGGTTGCCCCATTCGATCTCATCCAGCCTCGATGACGCCTGCAAACGGGGGGCGAACCCCTGATGCAGAAGGATCATCGAGATCGTCAGCACCAGCGAATTCCAGGCCTGCCGCTGTTCACGACCGACATGTCGTTTTTGCGCCACCAGCACCTGATCCACCGCGCCCATCAGCTGCACCAGCCACAACGCATTGCCCACCGCCCCGGAAAGAAACGGCATGACCAGATCCAGCCCAAGCCACCCAGCCCGCTCAAGCAGCGCCCAGCGGCTTTCGGCGTTGGACACCGACGCTTGATCGGCAAGCTCCACCAGCGCCCTGGCATTGGCATTGAACAGCACCTGCATCAGATCCCCCTGAACAACGTCGGTGCTCAATTGCGCAGGGGCGGGCCTGTCGATAGGGGCAAACTCCGAGCCCAGTCCGAAGCGCACCGTGTGCGGCTGATCGAAGCCACCATTGGCGTAAATCCGCCGCCCCCGTTCGCTCATCCAGGGCAGCACGTCATCCTGCAGTTCGCCCGCCTTGGCGATGGCATCGCGCAGGTGAGACCAGGTGGGGAACTCCATGAGCGGCAGCCGGGCGAGCGGGCGATACAGCACGAAGGGCCCGACCGCCGTGTCCTGGGCGCCGATGACGAACATGTTGCAAACCTCGTCGGCCACCGCACCTGGCATTGCGACCCAGGCCAGCGGGCGCAGGATCGTGTCGTCGGCCGACGTGTACGAAGGCGTGAGCAACCGACAGACGCGACGGTATCCAGCCTGAGTCAGCCCTCCTTCGCCACGTATTTTCTGCTCCAGCGCCTTGAGCGGCAGTTGCACACGCAACTGATCGGCAAATAGACGCAGGCGCCGCGCCGCCTCGGCGGGGTCGGTGATCAAGTGAGCGCGTACGAGCGCGGGATAAGTGCCGCCAATGTCGACGCGCACCACCAACTGTTTGAGGTAATCGACCGTCAGCCAGGACGGCGGCGGTCCTCCATCGCGCATCGACAGCCTGAGGGTGCCGGCCGCAATGGCGCAGAGGTTGCCCAGCGCAAAACGGGCGACACTCATCTGCTGATGCTCAACGCCGCCGACTGCAATGACCTGCCCGGCTGACGGGATCGCCGCGGCGACGACCTTGTCGATGTGCACCGTGACGTCATCAAGGGTCAGCCAGGTCAGATCCGGGTGATCCTGGCGCACAGCATCCTGCAGGACTTTCCTGGCGTACTCCAGCAGCGGCGGCAAGTCATCGTCCCAGGATTTTCCCTTCGCCCGTTCGGCTGCAACGGCCAGCGCCGCGAGCTGGCGGCTGTAGTCCAGGCGATCGGCAGACGAGGCATTGCGCAGCCAATCCGGCAGTTGATCGAGGCGCGAGACCTGCGCGGTAATTGCCCCCGCTTGCTCATCGATTAACACCGGGCTGATATCGGTAGCCTTGGCCAGGTAGCCTTCGATCTCCTCGAAATCATCGAAACGCAGTTGGGGAACCGCCTGAATCGCCTGTATCTGCCCGTTCAGAATATGCAGCGCCTGCTTTACGAATGTGTCCGGCACAGGCGTGATCCCTTCCTCAACGCCCGCACGCCGAGCCAACGCCCGGGCCAGAAGAACGCCCGGACTGACCCCATCTGGCCCGGGGCGATCCCAGAAACCGAGCAGCGCCTGAATGAAGTCATCGAGCAGACTGAGAGACACGCTGTCGATCACCACCGCCAATTGCTGCATGTCCACTGCGACGCTGGTCGGATTCGGCACTGCGGGATCGGTCAGCAGCGCGTTCTGCGGCTCGGTCCAGACAAAGGTTTGGCCACTCGCCAGCGCCCTTTTCAGGCACATCATCAAGCTGCGGGTGGAGGGTTCACCCGGCGCGCTCAAACCTGTGACAACCGCGACATCAGGGTCCAGATGCAGCGACGGATCGAACGCAAGCAGCGCTGCATTCAGGGCATCACGGGCAAGGGGAAGTAGCGACGGACGGTAGGAAAACGTGTCGATCAGTTCAAATTGTGCAGTCATTTTCTACTCACTCGCAGGGTTGAAGTTCCCGTTTGACAGACAGTGGTCTTGGCCTTACAGGTCGGGCGAGTTAAGGGCAGTGACGGCGGCGCGATGACATACATAAATATCGTCATAACCGGAGTGCGCCGGGTGGCACAGCCCAGCATGACGGGTGTCTTCTGATTGCTATCCGCCACTTTTACACATATCGTTACAAATCTGCGGGGTTGGAGGCCAAGCTCGGACCGCGCAGGAGAGGACGCATAAATACAACGGATCCCCCCAGCTAGACAGCCTAAGTGAGTAATTCCAAATGGCCTCGACCACAGGCAAAGGCAAGGCGATTTTTCGCGTTGTCAGCGGTAACTTCCTTGAAATGTTTGACTTCATGGTCTATGGCTTTTACGCCACGGCCATCGCCAAAGCATTCTTCCCAGCCGACAGTGAATTCGCGTCCCTGATGCTTTCGCTGGCGACCTTCGGCGCGGGCTTCCTGATGCGCCCACTGGGTGCCATTTTCCTCGGCGCCTACATCGACCACCACGGCCGCAAGAAGGGTCTGATCATCACCCTGGCGCTGATGGCCATGGGCACACTGCTGATCGCCTTCGTACCGGGCTACGCGACCTTGGGTGTCGCCGCGCCACTACTGGTGTTGATCGGACGCCTGCTGCAGGGCTTCTCCGCCGGTGTGGAACTGGGCGGCGTGTCGGTGTACCTGGCCGAGATTTCGACCCCGGGCCGTAAAGGCTTCTTCGTCAGCTGGCAGTCCGCCAGCCAACAGGCCGCAGTGGTGTTCGCAGGCCTTTTGGGCGTGGCCCTGAACCACTGGCTGACCCCGGAAGACATGGGCCAATGGGGCTGGCGCGTGCCGTTCCTGGTGGGCTGCATGATCGTTCCGGCGATCTTCATCATCCGTCGCTCGCTGGAAGAAACCCCTGAGTTCGAAGCCCGTGCACGCAAACACCGCCCGACCATGGGCGAGGTGATGAAGTCGATCGGCTCCAATTTCGGCATCGTCGTTGCCGGTATGGCGCTGGTGGTCATGACCACCGTGTCGTTCTACCTGATCACGGCCTACACCCCGACCTTCGGCAAGAACGAGCTGCACCTGTCCGACCTGGACAGCCTGCTGGTGACCGTGTGCGTGGGTATCTCGAACTTCATCTGGCTGCCGGTGATGGGCGCAGTATCGGACAAGATCGGTCGCAAACCGTTGCTGCTGGCCGCGACCATTCTGGCGATCATCACGGCTTACCCTGCCCTGTCGTGGCTGACCGCCAACCCGAGCTTCAGCAACCTGCTGATGGTCGAGCTGTGGCTGTCGTTCCTGTACGGCTCGTACAACGGTGCGATGGTGGTGTCGCTGACCGAGATCATGCCGGTCGAAGTGCGTACCACCGGTTTCTCGCTGGCTTATAGCCTGGCGACGGCGACCTTCGGTGGTTTCACCCCGGCGGCGTGTACCTATCTGATCCATGAGCTGAACAACAAGGCGGCGCCTGGCATCTGGCTCAGCGGTGCTGCCGTGCTGGGATTGATCGCGACGCTGGTGCTGTTCCGCAAGGGCGGGCAGGCGCGGATGGAAGCGGTGGCAGGTTAAACGCTGCAGATTTCGTTGCAGCCGATACATCAGAACGCCCCGACAGGTTCGGGGCGTTTTTTATTCTGGATCTTTATCATTGCGGGCGACGCCGCCGGGGTTCTGCGTCACGGAAGCACCCTCTGTAACAGCGCAGCGGACTTGAGCAACACCTCAGATACCGGATGCACGCGCTTACTCGAAAAACCAGAAACAAGCGCCGAAAAAAGCCCCCGAAGACCAAAGGTCGACGAGGGCCAAGGCACTGCGCTCACAGTTCGGTGACAGGCTCAGCACGCCCTCAAGGCATCCCCAGCCAGTTCGGCAACGCCAGCGAAATGAACGGCACGTACGTCACCAGAATCAGGAACAACAAGAGGATAGACAACCACGGCAATGCCGCACGAATCGTCTGCCCCAGGGTCAGCCCCGTCACCGCCGAGGTCACGAACAGGTTCAGCCCTACCGGCGGGTGCACCAAGCCAATTTCCATGTTCACTACCATCACGATGCCCAGGTGAATTGGATCGATCCCAAGCTTGGTGGCAATCGGGAAGAAGATCGGCGCCAGGATCAGCACGATCGCCGACGGCTCCATGAAACTGCCCGCCACTAGCAACACCACGTTGACCATGATCAGGAAACCGATCGGCGTCAGCCCTTCGGAAATCACCCAGTTGGTGATCTGCTGCGGGATCTGCTCGGTGGTCAGCACATGAGCGAAGAGCATGGCGTTGGCGATGATGAACATCAGCATGATGCTCAGCCGTCCGGACTCCAACAGCACTTTGGGGCAGTCGCGCAGGCGCATGTCCTTGTACACGAACAGCGCGATAAAGGCCGAGTACACCGCCGCCACGGCCGCCGCTTCGGTCGGTGTGAACATGCCGCTGTAAATGCCGCCGAGGATGATCACCAGCAACAGCAGGCCCCAGAACGCCCGGCGCGCGGTGGCCAGCCACTGACGAAACGACACGCGCGGTTGCGCAGGCAGCTTCTTGACCCGGGCGACGATGTAGATCACCACCATCAGGATCACGCCCAGCAGAATCCCCGGCACGACACCTGCGATGAACAGCTTGCCCACCGAGGTTTCGGTCGCGGCCGAGTAGACCACCATGACGATGGACGGCGGAATCAGGATCCCCAACGTACCGGCGTTACAGATGATCCCGGCGCCGAACTCTTTCGGGTAACCCGAGCGCACCATCCCCGCCACGGCAATCGAACCCACCGCTGCCACGGTTGCCGGCGAGGAGCCGGACAGCGCCGCGAACAGCATGCAGGCCAGCACCGCCGCAATCGCCAGACCACCGCGAATGTGGCCCACGCAGGCGTTGGCAAAGTCGATCAGGCGTTGCGCCACGCCACCGGTGGTCATGAACGCACCGGAGAGCAGGAAGAACGGAATCGCCAGAAAGGTGTAACTGTCGGAGGTTTCGAACAATTTGATCGCCAGCGAACTCAGCGAATCCTGGCTGAACAGCAAGATCGACACTGCGCCCGAGAGGCCCAGGGAAATCGCGATCGGCACCCCCAGAAACATGAAAACGAACAGCAACAGGAACAGACAAAGAACGGTCATCAGTGTTGCTCCTCGTTAGGATTGGCCAGTTTGCTGGCTTCTGCCGCTTCGTCAGCCAGGCCCAGGCCCGTCTGACGGTGGGTCCAGATGCGATAGAGGATTTCCAGATAGCGGGCGATCACCAGCGCGAAGCCGATGGGCACGATGACCGTGATGTAAGCGATCTTGATGCCGTAACGGTCCAGGTCTTCGGCACCGATACCGGCGGCGAACAAGGCCGAGACCCATTTGTAACTGGCCGCCAGGAACAGCCCGGCGTAGGCCAGGCAGCAGGCACAGGCCAGCATCGCCAAAAGCCGCTGCACGGGTTTGCTGGTCTTCTTCACCAGCGCATCCACCCCCAGGTGCCCGGCGGTGCGCACCCCGTAGGAGATGCCGAAGAAGATCAGCCAGCCGAAAAGGGCCTTGGTCAGCGCCACGCTCCAGGTCATGCCCTGGGCATAGCCCATCAAGTGGTCGCCAATCCCTGCGAAAAAGTCACTGCTGACCGCCCACTTGTCACTGAGGGTGTAAAACAGCGTGTAGATGTTGTTCAGCGCCACATAGACGAATGTCACCAGCGTCATGGCAGCCAGCAGGAAAGCGATGAAGCCCTCCTCCAGATGCTCCCAGAGTCGCGTCAGCGATTGCATAAGAATTCTCCGAACGTAGAGAGAGCGGCCACCAGGAGCCTGGTGGCCACGCAGACATCACTGCCTGTGTCGATCAGGTCGCGCCTGGACGCCTCAAGGCGCCTTGTTCGAGTCGTCGGCGGCCTTGATCAGATCGGCGCCGATTTCATCGGAGAACTTGTCCCAGACCGGCTTCATGACCTCGCGCCATTTGGCCCGCTGCTCGGGGGTGAGGGTCACGATCTCGCTGGTCTTGGCGTCGATGATTTTCTGCTTGGCGGTCTGGTTCAGGGCTTCGGCCTGCTTGTTCACCTCGACGGTGACCTGATCCATGATCTTCTGCAGCTCATCACGCACATCAGGCGGCAGGCCGTTCCAGAACTTGGAGTTGGTGATGACCATGTAGTCGATCAGGCCGTGGTTGGACTCGGTAAAGAACGGCTGCACCTCGTTGACCTTCTGGCTCTCGTAGTTCGACCAGGTGTTCTCGGTGCCGTTGACGGTGCCGGTCTGCAGGCCCTGATAGACCTCGGCGAAGCTCATCTTGCGCGGGTTGGCGTGCAGCGCGACGAACTGCGCCTCAAGCACGCTCGACGCCTGCACGCGGAACTTCAGGCCGCGGGCGTCTTTGGGGTCGACCATCTTCTTATTCGCCGACAGTTGCTTGAGGCCGTTATGCCAGTAAGCCAGGCCATGGATACCCTTGTCGTCCATCGAGGTCAGCAGCGCCTTGCCTTGCGGGCCTTGCTGGAAACGGTCGACAGCGGCCAGGTCGTTGAACAGGAACGGCAGGTCGAAGATCTGCACTTTCTTGGTGTACTGCTCGAACTTGGCCAGGGATGGCGCCAGCATCTGCACGTCGCCGAGCAGCAGGGCTTCCATTTCTTTGCCATCACCAAACAACGAGGAGTTCGGATAGACCTCGACCTTGACCTTGTCTTTCAAGGCCGGATCGGCAGCCACCATTTTCTGGAACATCAAGGCGCCCTGGCCTTTGGGCGTGTTTTCCGCCACCACGTGGGCGAATTTGATGACGATTGGGTCCGCGTAAGCCATGCCGGCCATGGACACTGCAGCGGCGCAGAAAAGCGCCTTGGTCAGCTTCAACATCGATATCACCTTTTTATTTTTGTAGGAGTTATGTGTATAGCAGTTGGTGGAGCTTGAGCGTTGTGCCATCTAACGATGCCCAACGTGGGGTGTTTGTAGAATCAGCTTTTCGATAAGCCAGCGTTCGGTTTAGCTGAACGCCTGTTTTCAAGCGCCTGCCTGCTCAGGCGCGCGGCAGAGCGCTCCCACACGCGTTCTGCGTCAATTGCGGGTCTGCGCCAATGCCAACAACCGCTGGGCGCGCAGCAGCACGGGCGCATCGACCATCTGCCCGTCCAGCTGAAACGCCCCCGCGCCCTGCGCCGCTGCACTGGCGGCCACGACCTTGCGCGCCCACTCCAGATCCTCGGCGCTGGGCGCCAATGCCGCATGAATCACCGGCACCTGTTTGGGGTGGATGCACAGCGCGCCGCCGTAGCCCATGTCGTAGGCATGACGAATCGCACGATGCAGTCCTTCAGGATCGCCAATCGCCGGGTGCACGCCGTCCAGCGGCGGCAGCAGGTCGGCGCCTCGCGAATGCAGCTGCACCGACATGCGCGCCTGATCGAGAAACACCTGGGCGGCATGAGTGCCGCTGTTCAGATTCAGGTCCAGCGCCAGGTCCAGCCCGCCGAACGACAAGCGCTCGACCCCCGGTGCATGGGCAATTTCCTGCAACGCCAGAAGGCCCTTGGCGCTTTCGATGATGGGCAATACGGGTTTGCCGGTGGCCCACACCGCCGCCACATGGGCGGCACTTTCAACCTTCGGCAACAGCACCCCGGCCACGCCCGCGTGCTGTTTGCAGAACGCCAGGTCAGCACCATGCTCAGCATGATCCGGCGCGTTGACCCGCACCCAGACCGACGCCTGTGGGTTGGCTTGCAGAAACGCCGCCAGATGATCCCGCGCCTGGCGCTTGAGAGGCTCTTCGACGGCATCCTCGAAATCGACGATCACCGCATCGGCGCCAGCGGCCAGCGCCTTGGCGAAGCGCTCGGGTCGGCTGCCGGGCACGAACAGCGCGGAGCGGATGGTGGGTTGGGGCATAGTTTATATCCTTGTGAAATTTGTTCTGTGGGGGCGAATTCATTCGCGAGACGTCGTTGAGACCCATGGAAATGCGTCGGATGTGCCGGCCAATCGCGAATGAATTCGCTCCCACAGTGAAACCGGGTCCACCATAAAATCGCGGCCAGACGGCGCCCTAAACCACTCCGGCCTTGGCCATCCGCGCCTGCTCCTCGGCGGAAAAACCCAGCTCGCCAAGGATGCTCTGCGTGTGCTGCCCAAGCCCTGGCACGCCATCCATGCGCGGGGTGAAGGCGGCGTTGCGGCCAGGCGGCAGCAGCGACGGCAAAGGCCCCGACGGGCTGTCCACCTCACGCCAACTGTCGCGGGCCTTGAGTTGCGGGTGGTCCCACACGCCGTGCATGTCGTTGACCCGGGCGTTGGCGATTTGCGCGTCTTCAAGGCGCGCGACCACTTCATCCAGGCTCAACGCGGCAAAACCGTCGACGATGATCTGGCGCAGCACTTCGCGGTTTTCCGAGCGCTTGAAGTTGGCCGAGAAGCGCTCGTCGGTGGCCAGCGCCTTGTCGAGCAACACCTTCTCGCAGAACAGCGCCCATTCACGCTCGTTCTGCAGCCCGAGCATGATCGTGCCGCCGCCCCCGGTCGGGAACGGCCCGTACGGGTAAATGGTGGAGTGCGACGCCCCGGCCCGTGGCGGTTGCGGCGCGCCGTTGTACGCGTAGTACATCGGATAGCCCATCCACTCCACCAGACTTTCCAGCATGCTGACGTCGATGCGGCTGCCCTCGCCGGTCTTGTCCCGCAGCAGCAGCGCCGAAAGGATGCCGGTGTAGGCGTACATGCCCGCTGCGATGTCGGCGATGGAGCAACCGGCCTTGGCCATTTCGTTTTCGCCGGGGCCACCCGTCACCGACAGGAAGCCGCCTTCGCTCTGGATCAGCAAGTCATAGGCTTTCTTCTTTTCATAAGGGCCGCCTTCGCCGTAGCCGGAAATGTCGCAGACGATCAAACGCGGAAAACGCTCGTGCAACGCCTCGAACGACAGGCCCATGCGTGCAGCAGCGCCGGGCGCGAGGTTCTGTACGAGCACGTCGGCCTGGCCCAGCAGGGATTCGAGAATGTCGCCCGCCTCGTCCTGTTTCAGGTCCAGGGTCAGGCTTTCCTTCGAGCGGTTGGTCCAGACAAAGTGCGAGGCCAGGCCGTCGACGCGCTGGTCATAACCACGGGCGAAGTCGCCGACGCCTGGCCGCTCGACCTTGATCACGCGGGCGCCAAGGTCCGCCAGTTGCCGCGTGCAGAATGGCGCCGCGATGGCGTGCTCCAGGCTGATGACGGTGATGCCGTCCAGCGGACGGGGGTTGCTTTGAGTCATGTCTAAAAACCTCCAGGCGCCCGAGCTTGCAGGAGCGCGCTTGCCCGCGATGGCGGTGTGTCAGATACGGTGATGCTGAATGTATCGACGCCATCGCGGGCAAGCGCGCTCCTACAGTGGGTGCATTTGCTATCAGATCAAATCCGCCAGGTCCCGCGCATCACGCAGGTGCCAGACCCGCTCGATCAGCGCCTTGCCCTGCGCCACCGAACGGGCGCCGGAGAAGGCCAGCAGGCGCTGCACCTTGTCTTCCAGTTCAGGCCGCGACAGGGTATTGCCCGGATCGCCTTTCGGATCGTCAATGGCGGCGGTCAGCGTGCGGCCATCGGTGGTGGTGACGATCACGCGCCCCAACCAACGCGCCGGGTAGGCGCCGTCGACTTCAGGGTCCAGCTCCATGGTGACCTTCTCGCGGAAAGCGGCCACTTGCGCATCGGCCAGCGCCAGATCGCGGAATTCGATCAGCTGCGCACTGCCGTGCACGGCAATCAGCCCCAGCACCGCGCCCATGGAAAACTTCGCCTGGTGCACGGTTTGCGGCACATCGACCCGACCCAGCACATCGATCGCGCCCTGATGAACACGGGTGACGACCTTTGCGATCTGCTCATGGCGCAGGCCTTCACGCTGCATCAGGTGCAGCAACGCATCGGCCGCCGGATGGGTGTGGCGGCACGAGGCGTGGAACTTGAACGAGGTCTCGACCAGCGCCCAGCGCGAACCCAGACGATCCGACAACTTCGATGCATCGCTGTCGCTGGACATCCCCGCCGCCATGCCCTGATCACCTTCCAGAATATTGCGCGCGCCGGTCAGGCCGTCTTCGGTCAGGTACGCCGAGAGCACGCCATCGGCGGCGGCCTTGGCGGTGTGCAGCTGTTTCGAATCCGCAGCATCGCGCAGGAATTCCCACAGGCCCGCCGCTTGGGTGCCAGCGGTACCCAGCAGGTTGATGAACTGCTCCCGATTGAAGTTCAGCAGCTTGCCCACGGCCACTGCTGCGGCGAGGGTGCCGACCGTGGCCGTGGTGTGGAAGATGCGGTAGTGCGAGCGGCCCATGAACTCGCCGATGCGAATCCCCGCCTCGTAGCCGGCCACCGACGCCAGCAACAGATCCTGACCGGATTTGCCGAGGTCCTGCGCGGCCGCCAACACGGCGGAAAACACCACCGTGGCCGGGTGCAGCACCGAGCTGTTGTGCAGGTCATCCTGCTCCACCAGGTGCGACGCCGCGCCGTTGACCAGCGCCGCGAAATACGCCGAGGTGCCGCGCCCATTGACCAGAATCTTCGCCTTGCCGCTGGCAGGCCCCATGCGCTCGGCGTAGCGCTCAAACACCGGAATCGGCCGCGCGCCTTTGCTCGCCAGCGCCGAGCCGATCCAGTCGAGGAACAGGTCTTCGGCGCGGTCCAGCACGTGGCCGGGGATCTGCTCGTATCTCAACTCGGCGAGAAACGTCGCCAAGGCTTGGGTATGACTCATCTCGGTGCCCTCAGAAGCTGCGTGGCAGTTCGAGCAAATGCTCGGCGACGTAGGAAAGAATCAGGTTGGTGGAGATCGGCGCGACCTGGTACAGGCGGGTCTCGCGGAATTTGCGCTCCACGTCGTATTCGTTGGCAAAGCCGAAACCTCCGTGGGTCTGCAGGCAGGCATTGGCCGCTTCCCACGACGCCTTGGCCGCGAGGTACTTGGCCATGTTGGCCGCGGCGCCGGCGTTCTTGCCGCTGTCGTATTCCTCGCAGGCGCGCCAGCGCATCAGGTCAGCCGCTTCGATCTCGATGTGGGCTTCGGCAATCGGGAATTGCACGCCCTGGTTCTGTCCGATCGGACGGCCGAACACCACGCGGTCGCGGGCATAAGCCGCAGACTTTTCAGTGAACCAGCGGCCGTCGCCGATGCATTCGGCAGCGATCAGGGTGCGCTCGGCGTTGAGCCCGTCGAGAATGTACTTGAAGCCCTTGCCCTCTTCGCCGATCAGGCTGTCGGCGGGCAATTCGAGGTTGTCGAAGAACAGCTCGTTGGTCTCGTGGTTGACCATGTTGGCGATGGGCTGAACGGTCAGGCCGTTGCCGATGGCCTCACGCAAATCGACGAGGAAGATCGACATGCCTTCGGATTTCTTCTTCACCTCGGCCAGCGGCGTGGTGCGGGCCAGCAGGATCATCAGGTCCGAGTGCTGGACGCGCGAGATCCACACCTTCTGCCCATTGATCACGTACTTGTCGCCCTGTTTGACGGCAGTGGTCTTGATCTTGGTGGTATCGGTGCCGGTGGTCGGCTCGGTCACACCCATCGATTGCAGGCGCAATTCGCCGCTGGCGAGCTTGGGCAGGTAGTGGCTTTTCTGCGCTTCGCTGCCGTGACGCAGCAGGGTGAACATGTTGTACATCTGGCCGTGCACGGTGCCGGAGTTGCCGCCGCAGGCGTTCACTTCTTCGAGAATCACCGAGGCTTCCGCCAGGCCCAGGCCAGAGCCGCCGTATTCGGTGGGGATCATCGCCGACAGCCAGCCAGCGTCGGTCAGCGCCTTGACGAAGGCTTCCGGGAAACCCTTCTCTTCGTCGATCCTGCGCCAGTATTCAGCCGGGAATTCCGCGCACAGGGCGCGCACGCCTTCACGGATGGCATTAAGGTCTTCGTTATCGTATGGACTCATGGTCTGTGCTCACATCTGGCAGCGGCGCAGCGACTGTGCGGCCGGCTCTATAAAAGAAGGAATCAGTCGAAAACCACTTCGGCGCTCTGCGCCACACCCGCGTCGTTACCCGCCCACAACTGCGCCTTGCCCGGCTCGACGATGCGCCCGCCCACGCGGAACGGCGTCGGCACGTTCAGCGGGCGCACGCCGCGATAGGCGAAATGCCGCACGCGCTTGTCGGGATTGGCGCGGATGAAGGCGCGCAGGTTGAAGGTGGCGATCATCGGACCGTGCACCACCAAACCCGGGTAGCCTTCGGTTTCGGTGACGTAGGGGTAGTCGTAGTGAATGCGGTGGCCGTTGAAGGTCACGGCGGAATAGCGGAACAACACCGTCGGGGTCGGCTCGATGGTCTCGCTCCAGTCGCCCTGTTCCGGGGCTTCGCCGCTGCTGAGCTTCGGTGGATTGGGCTCGCGGTAGACGATGTCCTGCTCTTCACGCACGCACAGTTCACCGTTTTGCGAGTAGTCGTGGCGCAGGGTGACGAACAGCAGCGAGCCGGTGCGGCCGTGCTTTTCTTCGATGTGCAGGATGGTCGAGAGCCGATGGGCGTCGGCGCCGACTGTCAGTGGCTGGATGAATTCGACCCGGCCACCGGCCCACATGCGGTTGCGGTTGTCGGCAGGTGGCAGGAAGCCGCCGCGTGCAGGGTGGCCATCAATACCGAGTTGCGATTCGAACACCGGCTCCTGAAAAAAGCACCATTGCCACAGGGGTGGCAACGCCTCGCCGTGGGCTGGCACCGGCTCACCGAACGTGGCGGCAATGCGCTTGATCAGGTTGTGGCTCAGGTGATCCTGAGCCTCTTCGGTCCGACCGATCCAGGCACTGAAATCCACCGGCGAATCTGCTGCACTCATGGGATAGAACCCTCTGCGTTTGTTGTTATTTGCAGATCATGGGAGCTCGGGGGCATTCTGTGAATTTGCATTTGCGTATACCGGCGTTCATGTATGCTGAACGCCTTCCGCACCGTCTGGACTCAACCATGCACTTCGACCTGGCCGACTTGCGCCTCTTCATTCACATCGGCGAATCCCCCAGCCTGACCCAGGGCGCCCGCCGCGCCTTCCTCTCCCCCGCGGCCGCCAGCGCGCGGATCAAGGCGCTGGAAAGCCAGCTCGACACCCGCCTGCTGTACCGCGACAGCCGCGGCGTCGAACTGACCCCCGCCGGGCAACGTTTGCTCAGACACGCGCGGCTGATCATGAACCAGGTCGACTATCTGAAGAGCGAGTTCACCAGTTACGGCACCGATTCGGCCGGGCACATCCGCATCTTCGCCAACACCACGGCGGTGACCGAATTTTTGCCCGAGGTGCTCGCCGGTTTTCTCGCCGAACGCCCTGGCGTCACGGTCGACCTGCAAGAGCGTCTGTCCCGGGACATCGTGCGCGGCGTGCTCGATGGCAGCTCGGACATGGGCATCATCGCGGGACCCGTGGAAGCTGCCGGTTTGCAGGTGATCCACTTCAGCACCGACCGCCTGGTGCTGGCCGTACCGGAAGGTCACGAACTGGCCGCGCAGAAGAAAGTGACGCTGAAACAAACGCTGGCGTTTCAGCACATCGGCCTGCACGAAGGCAGCACGTTGCTGAGTTTCCTGCGCGATCACGTCGAACGACTGGGGCTGAATCTGTCATTGCGGATTCAAGTGTCGAGCTTCGAGGCGATCTGCCGGATGGTCGAAGCGGGCGTCGGGATCGGCATCATTCCCGAGTCTGCCGCCTCCCGGCACAGCCGCACGATGAAGCTGGTCACCATCGAGCTGGACGAGCCGTGGGCAGTACGTGAGCGCAGCATTCTGGTGAGGGAACTGGACGCCCTGCCGGGGGTGGTCAGGGCGTTGATTGCGGTGTTGATGCCGGGAGTTCAGGAACCGCCATGCCTGTGAATGCCTGCTACCTGATGCATCGGGGGGCCCAGGCCATCTGTCCTGTTTTATTGGTCCTGAAACTCAGGTCAGCACGAAGCAGACCGCACCTTTGATGTTATCCAGAGACGGAGAATTCGACATATTGATCGCGCGCCCATTGGTGTGCACAAACCCATAAGGGTAAGTGCTATCGAAGGACGGGCCGTACCAATGCGGGCACTCCAGTGACCAATTACCGCCGTATTTCGTATTGATCGCCACCAGCAGGCCGTTCATCTTTGCTGGATCCGGCACAATCGAACGCGGCTGGGCGCGAATCCAGGCCATTGCGGCGTTGTAATCGAAGGGGCCCCTGGCCTCAATGAGTCGATACACGTTACTGACGATGACCGGATAGGCACCTACGCGCCCCGCAGCGTCTCTCACCGCAATCGTCGCAACGCCATTTTGCATGCCCGTCACTTTCCCCTCCGGACTGACTGTCGCCACCTGAGAATCGCTCGAACTGTAAGAGTACGGTGGCTGCCCGTCCTGTGTCGTCCGAAGCTTGGCGTTGTTCTTGACGTCCCTGCCTGACAGCGTCATCGCCGCCGTGACAGCGACACCGTTGAGCACCATCGGCATTGTGTCGACCCGCAGCGTATTGATGACGAAGATCCATTCAGACACGCCCTGACCACCGTCCGAGGGCAAGTATTGCCAAGTCCCTGCGACGATCACGACGTTACTCAGTCGCCCGTACTCATTGAGGAAATCTTCGGTGTCGATATCGTCCGGCACCGTCTCGGCATTCACTTCCAACTCTGGCGATGGGGTGCCAGGCAGCTCACTCTCTTCCATGATGTGATTTCCTCCATCTCGACAGTCAGTCGAACGCTGACAGCACGCCACATCCATTGCCTGCGCGTCAGGCCATGACCCGTCCGTTACTGATGAGATAAGCATCTAACGCCATGTTAGCCAGCGCAAAATGTTCAATGATCAAGAACCGTCAGAACACACCGCTGGACAACAAAGAAAATACAAATGGTTAATGCGTTACCGGTGCCGAAGTACAGCTACATCTGTAAACATCGCCGCCACGACAGAGCTTCATTAACGGTTCCTGTTACCCAAAGCTGAGATTCAGGTCAGAACAAAGCACACCGCGCCTTTGATTTCATCTAGATACGGAGAATTCGACTTGTTGATCAAGAGCCCATTGGTGTGCACAAACCCATAAGGGTAATCGCGATCTAAGGACGGGCCGTACCAATGAGGATATACCCTGGACCAGTACCCGCTGTATTTAGTATTGATGGCCTCGAGGAAAACATCCATCTGAGACACATCCGGGACAATTGACCTCGGCTGAGTTCTGATCCAATCAAGCGCAGTGTTGTAGTTGAAAGGTCCTTGCGACTCGATGAGTCGATACACGTTACTGACAGTTACGGGATAAGAAATCTTCGTACCCCTCTCATCGCTGACCGTGATCGTCGTGGAGCCATTGCCCATCCCTATCACTTTCCCCGCAGGGGTGACGATCGCCACATTGGGGGCACTTGAAAGGTACGTATAAGGCGGCACGCCACCTGCAGGCACACGTGATCTGGCGTTGCCCAAGACATCATCGCCAGAAAGAGTGAGGGACGTTGTAATGGCGGTACCGTTCAATATCATCGGAGTCGTGTCCATCGTAAACGTGTTGACTTCGAAAACCCAGGCAGGTGATTCCACGTCACGCACTGTTGCCTTGATACGATGAATACCATCCTCGAGAGCGGGCATGGTGTAAGTCCACTTTTTATCTCTGACAAAAGCACTATCGACGTAGCAATCGCCGTCCCAAATATCCACAATCGCTTCGTAACCTGAAGCAGCGTCAGCGCCGGCGCCTGGATGCATCGCCAGTGGGTCGCCCGAAATTTTTTGTTTGTCGATCATGATCTTTCTCCACGTCTCGTAGCAGCGAACGCAAATTCCAGCTACCGCTGTACACCCCTAACGCAAGCATGGACTAAACGATACTCGGGCAATAGTTTGATTCGTCATTACAGTTATTTCGAAAAGGGGTGAAGATCCATCTCATTGGGCTTACGCGAAACTGAGACATCTATTCGTTCGGACGCCCAACATCCTCAACCACTTCCCCGGCGGATAGCCAAACGTCTTCACGAAATGCCGCGTCATGTGGCTCTGATCGGCAAACCCGGCCATCACCGATGCATCAGTGAGGGACATGCCGCAGGCGATGGAGTGGCGCACCAGATCCAGTCGCCGCAGGGTCAAATAGCGATGTGGGCTGGTGCCGAACAGCACGCGAAAATCCCGGGACAGGCGCCAGCGGTCGGTGTCGCTCGCCTGCTCCAGCTCATCGAGGCTGACGCCCTGTTCAAGGCTCGCCAGCAGTAACTCGCGAGCACGTTGTGCCGCGACGTAATCGACCGATTGCCGCCCTTTGCGTGTTCCCGCCGCGTCCTGGAGGGCGATGGCGATGTCGAACACGGCGTCATCCAGCTCCAGCGGATCGAGGGGGCTGTGCAGGTCCTTGAGCAGCGTCTGCGTCGCCCTGAACAGCCGAGGGTCGCTGGATACCCCACCTTTGATGAACGGCAGCGGTTTGCCACCCAGCACCTGCTGGATCATCGCCGGTTCCAGGTAAAACATCCGGTAGCGAAAGCCGTCTTCGGTGCCCGCATGGCCATCGTGGGGCTCGTCGGGGTGCAGGACCATGGTCTGGCCCGGCAGGTTGTTGACCATGTCTTTGCCGTAGCGAAAGCTCTGCACGCCGGAAAGGGTGTGACCGATGGCGTAGGTGTCGTGGCGGTGCATTTCAAACCCATGGCCATGGAAATACGCCTCGATGCGCTCCATCTGCGGCAACGGCGCAGCACGCACGACCCAGTCCTGCTCGCAATGGGTAAGGTGGGCTTCGCCGTTTGAGTATTTGTCCATGACCCAGGCTCATGATGGAAAAGACGCGGACCGACACACATACCACTTGCCGTCTTGCTTGGGAATGGCCACACGCCAGGCAGACGGCCCAAATTGGGACGTGACCAACGGTTCTCATTCGCAGGGGTGCCCGTTTGTGCGATTATCCGCCCCCCTGATTTCAATAAAAAACGGGTGGGCCCGACCAGGTGTCAGCGATGGACCCACCGCATCGAGATTGTCGTATTCATGAATGTTTTTCGCCGCCTGTTGCTCGACCGCCAACTCAAACGCTCCCTGGCCCTGAACAAATGCCGACTGGACAGCGGCATCAGAGGCCTGCGCAGGGACCTGAGCCTGACCCTGGAGCACGGCGTCAAGCTACACCAGGTCAAGATCAATGCCCGTCAGTTGAGCATCGGCGCCTACACCGACATCGTCAGCGGCGCCGAGCTGCAGAACGTCTCCAGCATCGGCCGTTACTGCTCCATCGCCCGGGACGTGACCATCGGCCAGAACCGCAAATCCCATCCGCTGGAATGGCTCAGCACCCACAGCGCCCTGGGGGCCCTGCGTCATACGCACGGCGGCGTTCCCGTTGCTCAGCAAGAGGTCAAACAGACCGTGATCGGCCACGATGTGTGGATCGGCATGGATGTGCTGATTCTGGAAGGCATCACCATTGGCACCGGCGCGGTCATCGGCGCGCAGTCGCTGGTCACCCGCGACGTGCCGCCGTACGCCATTGTCACGGGGTCACCGGCCAAGGTGCTGCGTTATCGCTTCGAGCCGCACATCATCGAAGGCCTGCTGGCCAGCCAGTGGTGGAACCTGACGCCGCAACAGCTCGCCGAGCTGCCCATGGAGGACCCGGAAAAACTGCTTGCCGAATTGAAGGGCTTCGTCGTGCCGGACAATCATCCCGGCAAGGTGGTGGTGCGCAACAAGCCGTTTTCGGTGCAATACCAGCCGGCGCAGTGATTCACTGACGCCGCGATCAACCCGCTTGTTTGCCGGGCGCCTCGGCGTCATTGGACGCATGCACCGCAGGCGCCTTGGCGTCGAGCAACGCCTGAATCGCGCGGCCATAGGCCTGTTTGCCCAGGTTCATGCTGTTGTTGTGATTGCCGCCGGGGACCATCAGCAGGTTCTTCGGCTCCTGCGCGGCCTGGAACAATTCTTCACTGAAACGCGGCGAGACGAACTGATCGGCGCTGCCGTGCACGATCAGCACGGGCATGTGAATCTCGGCGATCTTGTCGATGGAATCGAATTTCTGCGACACCAGCCAGCGCACCGGCAGCGAGGTGCGGGTGCTGGCCACCGATGAGGCGACGTCCGCCAGATTGGTGAAGGTCGACTCGACGATCAGACCCCGCGCCTGAATCGGCTCATCGCCCTTCTGCGCATCGCGCCCCAGTTCTGCCGCCAGATCCACTGCCACCGCGCCGCCGAGGGAATGGCCGTAGATCAGCCGCTTGCGTGGGTCGGGTTGCAGCTGTTTCAAGCGCTCCCAGGCGATGCGTGCGTCTTCATAAACGGACGCCTCGGAGGGCAATTGGCCCTTGCTCTCGCCAAAGCCGCGGTAGTCGATAGCCAATACGGAAAAACCCAGGGCGTGCAGCTGCTCGATACGGAAGAACTGCCCGGTGAGGTTCCAGCGCGAGCCGTGCAGGTAAAGGATGGCGGGGGCGTCTTTCTTCTCGGCCAGCCACCACCAGGCGTGGATGTTCTGCGAGACGCCGAACGACGGCGCCTTGAGTTCCAGTTCCTGCACGTCGGCGGGAATGCCGTGGTACCAACTGGCGGTGCCGGGCTCGATCATGAACACCAGCTCACGCTCCTTGTGCTGCAACGCCGCGCAACCGACCGGCAGGCCAACGACGATCAGCACCATGCACAGCCAGAAAAACCAGCGGGCCTTGAAGCGGGCCAGGAAGAGTTGCGGCATAAACGATGAATTCCGGAGATCAAATGAGCGCTCCGGCAGTTTGCCATTCGTTACGGCGCAAGGTCATGCCCTTCGGTCGAATGACCAGCGTAATGGATCAGTACCCCGAACCCGACGCGGTCGCACCACTGACAATCGCAATCCCGGAACTGGTGCCCAGACGCGTGGCACCCGCTTCGATCATGGCCACGGCGGTAGCGTAGTCACGTACGCCGCCGGAGGCTTTGACGCCAACGCCTGTGCCGACCACCTTACGCATCAGGGCGACGTCTTCCAGGGTCGCGCCGCTTTTGCTGAAGCCGGTGGAGGTCTTGACGAAGGCGACGTTCAGCTCTCGGCAGATCTCGCAGGCGCGGGTTTTTTGCGCGTCGTCCAGCAGGCAGGTTTCCAGGATCACCTTGAGCGGCACCGCGCCACAGGCCTGTTTCACGGCTGCGATGTCATCGCTGACGAAATCCAGCAGGCCGTCTTTCAGTGCACCGACGTTCAGCACCATGTCGATTTCGCCCGCGCCAGCGGCAATCGCCTGTTTCGCTTCGAAGGCCTTGGTATCGGAAAGCCCAGCGCCCAGCGGAAAACCCACCACGGCGCAGACCTTGACCGCCGCACCTTGCAGCAACGAGGCTGCGTAAGGCACCTGTCCAGAGTTGACGCACACCGAATAGAATCGGTGTTCCTGCGCTTCGCGGCACAAGGTGGCGATCTGCTCGCGGGAGGCATCGGCGGCCAGCAGGGTGTGGTCGATGTACTGCGCGAGGGCGGCGGGTTCGATCTTCATTGAGTCGTTTCCTTTAAAAGCAGCTATAAGCGGTAAGCTTCAAGCGGCAGGCAGATGCGAATCCGCACGCCACTGACAATGTTTAAAATATAACATAAAATGTTATTTTTAAACCATTACTAATCGACAACCGGAATGCCTGTGGACAGTAAAAAATCCGATCGCATCAAACTGATTCAGCAAGCCCTGCAGGACCAGAAAGCTATTCACCTGCGTGAGATGGCAGCCCTGCTGGATGTCTCGGAGATGACCCTGCGAAGGGATCTGGGTCGTCATCCAGAGAAATTCCACCTGCTGGGCGGGCACATCACCCTGGCGTTCGACCCTTCCGAGGCCAGCGATTACAAAGTCACCGAGCAAGGCACACGGCACGTCGAGGAGAAGCGTCGCATCGGCAAACTGGCCGCCGCGTTCATCAAGCCGGGCGACACGGTGTTCTTCGATTGCGGCACGACCATCCCTTTCGTCATCGACTTCATCCCCGAAGAGCTGGAGTTCACCGCCGTGTGCAACTCGCTCAACGTGCTGCTCAAACTGCAGCATAAACCCCACTGCAACATCGTGTTGTGCGGCGGCAGTTTCCACCGCAAGAACCAGGTCTTCGAACATCACAGCGAAGCCAGCATCCTGGATGGCATTCGCCTGACCTGGGCGTTCGTGTCGGCCGCAGGGGTCAGCGACGAATTCGGCGTGACCTGCTTCAACTTCAATGAAGTGGAGGTCAAGCAGAAGGTCCTGCGCCAGGCCCGCCACTGCATGCTGCTGGCCGATCACTCCAAGTTCGACGCCGTGCGTACTGCGCATTTCGCGACGCTGGAGAACTTTCATGTCGTAGTCAGCGACAAGAAAGTGCCCAAGCCGTATCGCGATCTGATTCAGGGCTATGGGGCGCGGTTGGTGGTGTGATTCGTCCTCGCGATTGATGTTGTGTACGCTGACGTCATCGCGAGCAAGCTCACTTGCACAGGTAGACCGCGTTTTACCTGTTCAAACGCGGTCTACCTGTGCAAGTGAGCTTGCTCGGAATAGGGCCGTCAGCGTTTCAAATCACTTTCCAGTTGCCTCACTTCTGCAGCGGCCAGATACCCCGTCGTCACACTGAACGACGCGCGTTCCCCCGCCGCCAACGCGCGCACATTGCCCTTGGCCTTTTCTGCCAGATAGCCCTCCGGCTCGCAGGTCGCAGGCAGCACGAATGCGGCCACCTGCTGATCGGCGTTGTGCAGAATCCAGCGCGCGGCATGGTCGAATTGCGCAGGCTTGTAGCGCGTGTAAAAAGCCGGGCCATCGGCATGCTTGAGCAGAAAATGCGCGTCGCCCCTGCTATCGGCCTTCACGCCGTCGAAGAAGCAGACGATCTCCGGGTCGTACAGCTGGGGCGTGTTCAACGTCTGTAGGCGCGACGGATCTTCGGTCAACTCGGCCATGTACGCCGACCACGCAGGCGTGGGCTTCACGTGGGCCGGCACGCTGCTGCGCACACGCGTACGCTCGACGCCCAGCGGCTCGACGAACCGCCCATTGGCGACGTAGGCGTAGTTCATGTGCGCCATGTACATCAGCTCCATCGCCTTGCCCGACAGGTTCTGCACGTCCATGCCGATGTCGAACAGACCCAAGCCTGGACGCAAGGTCACGCGGGGGCGCGCGCGGTAGTGATCGCCGAAACCCATCACGTATTCGTACTCGCCGCCCAGGCGCAGGAAAGCGCCTGTCGTGTCTTCGCCCACTTCCAGCCAGGCGCTGTCCATCGGCGCGCAGGGCATTTCGCCGTGCAGCGGATGATCGTCCTGTGGCGTCGGGCAGCCGTTGCGCAGGATGCCGCTGTGAAACATGAAGCAACCGTAGGTGCCGATCACCGTGGGGCTTGGGCGCGGCTGCTCGAACATGTTGCGCATGGTCAGGTCGCAGCCGTCGAACACCGCCGACCAGATCATCTGGCCCTGATACGGCAGCACCACGACGCGGCCTCGATTGTTCTCCAGCGCCAGGGCCTTCACGCCGCTGGGGTAGGTCCAGGCCAGCACGCGAAAATCGGCGGACTCCAGCAGCGTCTTTTCGGCGCTGCCGAACAGTTCGGGATGCAGGGCAATCGTCGTGGTGTTCATGACGCGCTCACCGCTGCACCCACTGGCGCGGTCTCGCTGCGCGGGTCACGCATGCACTTCATGGCGTAGGCGACGATGACCACGAAGCACAGCAGCGGCACGCTGTAGGCGATCTGCATGTTGCCGTGGGTGGCATCGGACAACAGGCCCTGGAAGATCGGCATCACGCCGCCGCCGACGATGCTCATCACCAGCAGCGAACCGCCCACGCCAGTGTCTTCGCCCAGGCCGTCGATGGTCAGGCCGTAAATGGTCGGCCAGCAAGGGCCGAGGAAAATGCTTACGCCCACCGCCGCGTACACCGCGCTGATGTTCGGCACCAGAATGGTGTAGGCCAGCAAGGCGATGGTCAGCACGCCGTAGATCGCCAGGACCTTGGCCGGGTGCATTTTGCGCATCAGCAGGTTGGCGATCATCTTGCCGACGAAGTAGGCCGCAAAAGTGGTCAGCAGGAACCACGACGCGCTGCGCTCGTTCATCCCGCCCATCTGCATGGCCAGGCGAATGGTGAAACTCCACACGCCCACTTGCGCGCCCACATACAGGAACTGCGCCAGCACACCAAAGGTGAAACGCGGGTTGCGCCACAGGCGAGAAAGGCTCTGGCCGATGCTGCTCTTCTTGGCGCTGTCCTTGATGTTGCCCTTGCACGCCGGGAATTTGGTGAAGGCGATGAGCACGAACATCAGGATCAGCACCGCGATCATCCATTTATACGGCAGCAGCGTCGACTGGATCATCTGCAGCTGCTGAATCGCCGCGTCAGACGCGCTCATCTGCTTGAGCTGCTCTTGCGTGGCGTCGGTGTCCTTGAACATCACGAAGCTGCCGACGTACACCCCGGCCATCGCCCCGAACGGGTGGAAGGTCTGCGAGATGTTCAGGCGACGGGTGCCGGTTTCCCGCGGGCCCATCAGCGTCGAGTAGGTGTTGCAGGCGGTTTCCAGGAAGGACAGGCCAGCGGCGATGACGAACAGCGCCATCAGGAACATGCCGTACTTGGCCATGGACGCGGCCGGGAAGAACAACGAGCAGCCCACCATGTACAGCATCAGGCCAATGAGAATGGTGGTCTTGTAGCTGAAGCGTCTGACCACCAGCGCCGCCGGAATCGCCACGAAGAAGTAGCCCAGGTAGAACGCCGACTGCACGAAGGCGGTCTGGAAGTCGCTGAGCAGGAAGGCTTTCTTGAAGTGCGCGATCAGCACGTCGTTCATGCTCGCGGCCGCCGCCCACAACGCGAAACAGCAGCACAGCAGGATGAAAGCGAACCAGGGCGTGCGGTTCAGGTAGAACCCGTCCGGGGATTGTTGGAGCGCGGGCTTTGTCATTGTTGTTCTCCGGGAAGTGCAGGGAATACCCCGCCCGGCCGATCATGCTGAGCGGTCAGGGCGCGGCGGCGCGTTATTCGTTTAGAGCGGGTCGAAAAAACGCCCGAACGTGGCAGCGTCCGGGTAGGAACTCTGGGTACCGAGGCCGGTGACCGAGCAGGCGGAATAGGCCACGGCCTGAGTCATGGCGCGGCGCATGTCGCCGTCTTCGCTCCAGTGACGGGCGAAGCAGCCAATGAAGGCGTCCCCTGCGCCGGTGGTGTCGCGGGCGTCGACCTTGATGCCATCGACGCGGAACTCGCCCTCCTCGCCCACGTACAGCGCGCCCTTTTCACCCAGGGTCACGATGACATGGCGAATGCCGTCCTGCACCAGTTGCAGGGCAGCTGCACGGGCTGATTCGAGGGAATCGACGACCTGGCCGGTGATCAGCGCCAGCTCAGTTTCGTTGGGGATGAAGAAGTCCAGCTTCGACAGGTGCGCACGGCTCAGGCCCTTGACGGCCGGGGCCGGGTTCAGCAGCACGGGAATACCGTTGGCCTTGGCGAAATCGATGGCGTAGTAGACCGTTTCCAGCTCGATCTCCAGTTGCAACACGATCAGCTTGCAGTCGCGCAATGCGGCCTGGGCGGCGTCGATGTCAGCGGGTTTGAGGTGCGCGTTGGCGCCTTTGACGATGAGAATGCTGTTGTGCGAATCGCTCTGCACGAAGATCGGCGCCACACCGCTGGACACGCCCGTCACGCGCTGGACGAATTGGGTGTCGATGCCGAAGCGCTTGAAGTTGGCCAGGGTGTTGTCGGCGAACATGTCGTCGCCGACCTTGCTCAGCATCAGCACGTCGGCGCCCAGCTTGGCGGCAGCGACGGCCTGATTGGCGCCCTTGCCGCCGCAGCCCATGGCGAAATTCGGCGCCTCAAGGGTCTCGCCCTGAGCCGGCATCCGGTCGATGTAGGTGATCAAATCCACCATGTTGCTGCCGATGACCGCGATCTTGTTCATGTGTGTCATACCTTGTCTACACGCCGATGACCGGAAACCGGAGCCGTCGACGCGATATTATTTTTGTTATTTAAATAACATTTGTTGTGACTATTCAACCTCTTTTTTGTAGGGGCATGGTGATCCACCTACAAAAACGGGCCAGACATCGCTGCCTGACCCGTTGAAAGTCCGGAATTAGAGGGGTTAGGACCGCTGGTCTATACAGACCACCGGTGGTCGCAATCGTTTGCGATGGGCAAGATATCAGCCGCACGGAGACGCCAAACATGCCGCTGTACGCTCTTGATTCTGCCGACAGGCGTAGGAGTCCGGGCAGAATCAAAAGCCAAGCGCGCTACATCAAGCAATACAGCAACACAATATTGGCCACCAGCATCGCCAGCGCCGTGGGGATCTGCGCCTTGATCACCGCGTATTTATCGGGCAACTCCAGCAACGCTGCCGGAACGATGTTGTAGTTCGCCGCCATGGGCGTCATCAGCGTGCCGCAGTAGCCGGAGAACATGCCAATGGCCGCCATCACCGCAGGGTTGGCGCCGTACATGCCCACCAGCACCGGCACGCCGATGCCGCCGGTCATCACCGGAAACGCCGCAAAACCGTTGCCCATCACCACCGTGAACAGCGCCATCCCGAGCACGTAGACCATCACTGCCACCAGACGGAAATCCAGGTTGATGTAGGCCGTCGCCAGATGCGCCACCGCCTTGCCGACGCCCGCGTCGTTGAACACCAGCCCGAGCATCGCCAGCATCTGCGGCAGCACCAGGGCCCAACCCAGGGCCTCGGTCAGACGCCGCGATTCACGCATCGCCTGCACCGGGGTGTCGCGGGTCAGCCAGCAAGCCAAAGCCAGCGCCACCAGGCTGCCGATGCCCAGCGAAACAAAGGTGCTGTTGGCCGGATCAAGCAGAAAGACTTCGCCGAACTTGATGTTCTTCAACACCACCGCGCCCATCACCGTGACCAGCGGAATCGCGAGCGCCGGAATGAACAGCTTGTTCTTCAAGCGCCCTGCACTCTCGCGCCGGGCTTTGTCCGGCAGGTTGTCGTGCTGACCGAAACCCACGCCACCCAAGCCTGCAATCAACGCCATCACCAACACGCCAACGCCGACCCACACCGGTGGCAGGCGATCCCCGATCAGAAACGCAACCGCGAACAGGCCCCAGAACAGCCCCGTGGTCCAGCGCTTCGGGTTGCTGCGATCGGTGACGCTCATGAACGCGGTGATCGCCAGGATCACGCCCGCCAGCCAGTACAGGTATTGAATGGACAGAATCATGGCGTGACCTCCTGAGCGACCGGGGATGTCGGTGGCAACGCCTTGAGTTCGCGATTCAGACGCTGATCGAAGCGGTGCAGGCCAATGGCGTGAATCACAAAGGCGCAAATCGCCGTGGGGATGCCCCAGAATGCGATATGCATCGGGTCGACATCGATGCCCGAACCCAGCAGAAAAGTGTGCATCAAGGCAATCGCGCCGAAGGCGACAAAGATGTCTTCACCGAAAAAAAGCCCGACATTATCGGTGGCCGCGCACAGCGCCAGCAGCTTGATACGCAGGGCTTCGGGCAATTTGCCGAAACGTGATTCGGCAGCGCCTTCGGCCATCGGCGCGAGCAGCGGACGGACCATTTGCGGATGCCCGCCCAGGCTGGTCAGGCCCAGCGCCGCGGTACTTTCACGCACGAACAAATAAGCGATCAGCAGACGCCCGGCGGTGGCGCTAGTGAAACGCGCGATCCAGTTTTGCGCATGCAGGCGCAGGCCGTGGCGCTCCAGCAGACCGATGACGGCCAGGGGCAGCAGGATGATCAGCGGCAAGGTGCGAGTCTTGATAAAGCCTGTGCCGATGGTTGCCAGAATCGTCTCCAGCGGCATGCTGGCAGACAGACCCGTGGCCAAAGCCGCGAGCGCGACCACCAGCATCGGGTTGAAACGCAGGACAAAGCCCAGAACGATGACCAGCACGCCGAGCAGCGGCCAGAGGTTGATAGCGGTTTGCATGATGGGGATCTCGTTGTTGGGGTGCTCTGATTCAGGCGTTCGGTCACACATGTCGTGCAGTGGATGAACGCAATCGACGTGGGAGCCGGCGTGCTGGCCAAAGCAGTGGGTCAGGCGCAACTGATGTGTCTGATACACCGCCTTCGCCAGCAAGCCGGCTCACACAAGTGTTTTGCGCTCTACCAGAGCGCCAGCGTGTAACTGACGATCAGCCGGTTCTCGTCCAGGTCATTGCCGAAGTTCGAGCGCACGGTCGCGTTGCGCCATTTCACGCCGAGGTTCTTCAGCGCGCCACTCTGAATCACGTACCCGATAAGGTCTGGGGCAACAGGCGGGTGTCGTTGGCGTTGATCACCGGGTCCTTGAAGAACAGCGAACCGACCTTCAGCTCGGTCTTGGACACCTTCATTTTTGCGGTCAGGCCAAGCTTGGCGTAGTCATCCTGCGAGCCCCCGGAAGACAAGTCCGCAGGCAGCAAACCCGTGCCTGCAGTGCCGTCGCCGGAGTCCAGTTTCAGGCCAACCATTGCCAAGGCGTCGAGACCGAAACCCACTGTGCCCGGGGTGTAGCCCGACTGTAGACGCAGCAGGAAACCCTGGGCCCATTCCTCGGCCTTGTCCCGCGCGCCTTGCTGACGAAAGTCGCGATTGAAGTAGAAGTTGCGGGCTTCGAGTGCGCCTTTGCTGTCAGCGAAAAAGTCCGCGTGAGCGTTGATGCCGTAAGTCAGAGTGGCGCCGCCAAAGAGCAGCGCGCAGACGTATTTTTGGTTGTTATGTGTCATTGAAGCCTCTTCCCGTAAGCGCGCAGCGGCAAACGCCGACTGCTGGCAGAGCGCAGCTAATGAATGAAGTCGGGTGCCGGAACACCGCGACCCTGAAGGCTTGACGCGTGATCAGCTAAGGAAGTTGTCCTGCCCGGCGTCGTACCTTTCTCGTGTCGACGGCCATCTTTCGGCAGGCCGGGGCGTTGCGTCCAACGGGAAAAAACCGCTATGCCCCATAAGATTTTCTGTTCAGCAATGTGACCGGAGGTGAACGTCAGTAGATGACGCTGTAGCGTTATTACTCGTAAACTCGCGCCAATAAGGAAAATGCGATCGGGTTGACTCAAACTTTCCCGCTCGCGCCTCCATCAAACAAGTGTCTGCGCAAAATGCTCTACAAGAAGACACAACGCCCAGTTTCCTGATCAAACAGTCAACAACATTAACCCCACAACAAGAACAACAGGAGCTTGATAAACCACTTGATGGAATCGCTATGCAGAGTATTTCGACCGCGTTTGCCCTCGCACTTGTCGAGGCCATAGGCCCCCGTGAGAAAACTTCAAGTCCGCTGACACTAGCGTTTGAAAACGCCGCCGCTTGCTGCCCTGACAATCACATGCCCATGAGTGAACTATTGCGGTTCATCGAATGCGCACGCGTGCTCAGCGGTAACGAAGATCTCGGATTACAGGCTTATCAAAAGGCCCACCCGGGGCATCTGGGTGTACTGGGCTACGCCATCATGTCCAGTGCCACGCTGGGTGAGGCGATGACGCGGATGGTGGAATATCACTCCATGATCGGCACCGGCTTTTGCATGTTCCTGGAGAACAGTGCGTCGACTCTGAGGATGGCCGGATTACCTACCAGCACGAAGGACATGGCCCTGCCTCGAGCCTTTGTGGATGCCGTGGCCGCCATTACTCTCGGTCTGCTGCACTGGCTCTGCCCGTCAGCCCGGATCATGCCGCTGAAGGCTGAATTTACCTATGAAAAGCCGCAGGACACCCGGCAACTTGAACACCTGTTCGGGCCTGACCTGAGTTTTTCCTGCGCGGTGAACGCTCTGACGTTTCAACGTGCTGACACCGATCATCGCGTGGCCACTTTCGACCCGTCCTTGCAGAAGATTCACGATCAATACCTCAAGCGCCACCAGCAAGAGCTGGATACAGAAAGCATTGCGAGCCGGATCAAGCGCGCCGTCATGCAACACTTGAGTCAGGCCCGCCCGCTGGGTATGGCGGATATCGCGCAGACCCTGGGGTTATCGTCCCACCAATTAGTCAATGCCCTGGAAAAGGACCAACAGCGTTTTCAAAAACTGGTGGACATTGTCAGGCAACAGCACAGCCACCACTTACTCATGAATACAACACTCAGCCTCAAGCAAATTTCCTACAGCGTAGGCTTCAAGCATCCCAGTGCGTTCAATAAAGCCTGCGAACGATGGTTCGGCATGTCTCCGGGTATCTATCGTATGAACGAACCCGCCTGACATCGACACGTCGCTCTTTAATAACCGGGTAGTCGACTTTCTTATAAGAAGTCTCGCCGGGGTTTTGTAATGCTTATCCGCAGCGGGGTTTCAATTATCCGCAAGCGGACAGCCCATCACACGTGGCCAACAACAAGGTGAGAATTCGGGGCACGACCTGCCCTCACGTGGATGAAGATACCGATGCAGCTAAGACGTTTTAAATTTGCGGCACGAATCCGGCTTTGTTTTGCCCTGGTCATAGTGGCACTGATAGGCGTAGGCACCTTCGCCATGTATCAGGCCAGAGAAATACGCCAGGCCAGCCTGGTCATTGAACAGGACGCCTTGCCCGGTATTGCCTTGGGTGACGACCTCACGCTGGCCTTCGCCAAGACTCGTTTCGGCGTCATGCGCTTGTTGACCTCGGCCAACGAGATCGCGTTGACCGGCAACTACGAAAGCTTCGTGGCAGGTACCCAGGAGTTCGCTGCGGCGCAAGAGGCCTACCGTCGTATCGTCAGTAACGATCAGGAACGTGCAATGTTCACGACCATTGGCACTTTGTTCGAGCAATACCGCACCTCGGCCCTGCATGTACATGAGTGGCTCAAGCAAGGGGCGGGCGATCAGGCGAACGCACTGGTCAACGGCGACATGACTGCAATCGCCCAGTCGATGACCAAAGCGCTCAGTGAACTGGAGCACTACAACGACCAGGCGCAACAGACCGCCAGCGCGGCCGGGCAGCAGGCTTACCAGACGGCCATTTGCGTCACGGTCATCGTGATCGTGCTGGCAACCCTGGGTGCGCTGATCCTCGCCCATCGCTTGACCCAGAGCATCGCTCGCCCTGTTTCCCAAGCGCTCGATTGTGCCAATACCATCGCACGGGGCGATCTGCGCGACACCCGCCTGGATGCCAGCGGCAACGATGAAGCCGCTCAGCTGCTGCGCGCAGTGGCGATCATGCGAGAAAGCCTGAGCAACACCCTCACCCAGGTTGCACAGGCCGCAGCCCAGCTCTCGGGCGCAGCGGAAGAATTGAGCAGGCTGGTCGCCAGCAGCAATGACGATTTACAAATGCAAAACAGCGAGCTGGAACAGGCAGCCACCGCCATCACCGAGATGAGCCAGGCCGTGGAGGAGGTCGCGCGCAACGCCGCCAGCACCAGTGATGAATCCCGCGCATCCTTGAATCTTGCACGCGACGGTCAGCAGGAGTTGCACTCGACCCTGGAGGCCATCGCCCGGCTGGACACCAGCGTCAACGGCGCCTCCGAGCGGGCAGGCGTGCTGGCGGCCAACACCGTAGAGATCAGCAAGGTGCTGGAAGTGATTCGCTCGGTTGCCGACCAGACCAATCTGCTGGCACTCAATGCAGCGATAGAAGCGGCTCGGGCGGGTGAGGCCGGTCGCGGGTTCGCCGTGGTCGCCGATGAAGTTCGATCGCTGGCACACCGCACCAGCACCTCGACCATGGACATAGAGCGCATGATCGGCCATATCCAGAGCGGCACCCAGGACACCGTCGGCGCCTTGAATGAGAGCGCCACTCAGGCGGCGCAGACTCGCCAGCAGGCCGCTTCAGCCAACAGGGCACTGCTGGGAATCACCACCACGGTAAACGGCATCGATGAGCGCAATACCCTGATCGCCACCGCGTGTGAGGAGCAAGCCCTGGTCGCCAAGGACGTGGACCGCAGCATCATCCGCATACGCGACCTCTCCATGCAGTCCTCAGTGCGCTCCGATCAGACCCGCGTGGCAAGCGAAGAACTCGCGCAGATTGCCGTCGAACTCAAGCAACGTCTGGATGGCTTTACATTCGCATGAAGCGCCGACGAGGCGTTTGTGGACATTTTGAAGATGCTCTTGGCAGGAATTGACCATGGAACCGATTGATGAACTGAGTACGAACCTGACGTCGTTGCTTCGGAATATCGCCTACAGGCGCTATGAACTGAACCGAGAAGGCCAGAAAGTCCTCCTCGACGACCTCAGAAAGCTCATGCTCGCCGCCGAAAAACTGGACAGGCAGCTGCAGGCCCTGAAGAAAACCGACACCTGTTCACCCCCTCGCCGACCCAGTCTCTACCTCGTGGAATAAGGCCGGCAGTTCAAGGCGACCAGCGCGAGGCGGCGTCGTCAAACAAGAAAAACCACGATGCCCGACAAGAATTTTCATTGATCGACTGGCATGCAACCTGCTGCTTTGAGGCAGTCTGCACATCCATGATGGCGATGACGCAGGACGACTCAATCGGTCGCACAGGCGTCAGCGTCATCCGCTCAAGGAAATCGCTCGGTGAATCTCAAGTTTCTGGAAACCTTCGTCTGGGTCGCGCGGCTGAAAAGCTTCCGGCTTACGGCAGAAAAACTATTCAGCACCCAGGCCTCTATTTCCAGTCGCATCGCCGCGCTGGAGGATGAAATGGGCGTGCGGCTGTTTGTGCGGGATTCCAAAGGCGTGTCGCTGACCTCCGAAGGCTTGCGGGTGCTGGAGTACGCGGAACACATCATGGACACCCTGCAGAACATGAAGGCCGCGATCAAGGACCCCAGCCAGGTGCGCGGGCGGATTCGTATCGGCGCCATGGATACGGTGATACACACCTGGCTCAGTCCGCTGGTAACACGGCTGATGAAGTGTTACCCCAATCTTGAGATCGAGCTGACCGCCGAGACCGCAAGCAACCTGTGTTCACAGCTGGAAAAGGGCTATCAGGACATCATTTTCCAGACCGACGTGCTGCGTTTCGACAGCGTGCGCAACGCCATGCTGGCGCGCTATCCGCTGCATTGGGTGGTGCCGGCGGGCTCTGCGTTCGACCGTCCGGACGTGACGCTGGAAGAGATCGCCCAGGCGCGCATCGTGACCTTTTCGCGCAACTCGCGGCCGCACCAGGACATCCTCAACATGCTGCACACTGCCGACATCGTTACCCCGCGCATCAACTGCGTGAACTCGGCTTCGGCGATTACCCGGCTGGTGCGCGACGGCTTTGGCATCGGCGCGCTGCCCGTGACGCTGGTGCGCGGGGAACTGGCGCAAGGGGTGCTGACCCTGATCGAAAACGTGCCACTGCCGCCGGTCATGGACATCATCGCCAGTTGGCGCACAGGCGCGGGGATGGAGCTGGTAGAGGACATCGTCGGCCTGACGCGGGAGGTGATGAACGAGTACGCGCAGGAAATGCCAGCGGGGTTTGTGCTCGATGCCATCGCGGATTGAAGGGGACTGAGCTTTTGATTCTGGCCGCAGGCCGTAGACCTCCGGTCACAAGCGAAAAACGGGCAGCGCGCTAGATCGGAGCGGTTTTGATATTCATGCCCCGCCATTGCTCAATAATCCCCCCGCCCCTCAAGCAGCGTATCCAGCAACCACGCCCCCGCCGTGCCGAGCTTTTTCTGCCGCGACCAGATCACATCCACTGCCGAGCTGCGTGGCCAGCCGGGAACCTGCAATTCCTTCAACCGGCCTTGGGCATAACCGCGCACCAGCCAGCGGGGCAAGGCGGACCAGCCGAAACCGAAGATCGCCATGTCCATCAGCAACAGGTAATTGGGTGCCGACCACTGACGCAGGGCGCCACTGGGCAGGTCGTCGGTGGGGATGCTTTCGTCGATGATGGTGTTCAGCCGTAGCGCGCGGTGTTGCGCCAGCGTGCGGTAATCGATGTCTCGGGCGCTGGCGAGCGGATGCTTGTGGGACACGAAAATGCCGAAATCGGCGCGCTCGGCGATGGTCGCGTGGCCCACTTCCGGCGGGTAGCTGGCCTGGGCGGAGAGCAGGCCGAGGCAGGCTCGCCCTGTCTGGATCAGGTTGATCGCATCGCCGTGCTCGGCAAACACGCACTCAAGCTCGATGTCCGCAAAGCGCTGATCCAGCTCGGCCATGCGCGCTTCGAATTCGGCGAACTGATTGGCGTCGGACAACACCAGCGTCAGCCGCGGCTCCATGCCCTCGGCCAGACGCCCGGCGGCGCGGCGCAGTTTGTCCGACGCCGCCAGCACGTCCTCGATCCGCCCGTGCAGCGCCCTGCCCGCTTCGGTCAGCGCCGGGTGCTTGGATGAACGGTCGAACAGCTCGACCCCCAGGTCGATTTCCAGCCGGGAAATCGCTTCGCTGATGGTCGACTGGCTCTTGCCCAGGCGTCTGGCGGCAGCACTGAATGACCCCAGGGTGATGGTCTGGGCGAAGGCTTCAAGGGCTTCGGGGGAGTAACTCATGACAGGTCCACTCATCTATCCATCGGTTTTTCCGATGGTAACGATTTTCACTTTAGCCGATTGCCCGCCGACAATGCAGGCCTGCCCGTTACAAAGTGAAGATCATCATGCCTGCCCATAAAGCTGCGAAGTCGGCTGTCCCCGCAAAATCCCTCAAGGAGCGTGCCTTTCACGCGCTGCTGTTCGAGCTCATCGGCGTAGTGGTGTTCGCGCCGGGCCTGGCTTGGGTGCTCGGCCAGTCGCTGGGCAAGATGGGCGCCATGACGGTGATGATTTCCACCGTAGCGATGCTCTGGAACATGGTTTTCAACGCCGGTTTCGACCGCCTGCGCGCGCGCCTGGGGTTTGCCATGAGCCTGAAGGCGCGGGCATTGCACGCGATCTCGTTCGAGACCGGCCTGATCGTCGCCGTGGTGCCCCTGGCGGCGTGGTGGCTGTCGATCAGTCTGTGGGAAGCGTTCCTGCTGGATATCGGCCTGCTACTGTTGTTCCTGCCGTACACCATGCTGTTCAACATGGCGTACGACAAGGTGCGCGAGCGAGTGGCGACGCGGCGGTTGCCCAATTCCGGCCCCAACGCCTGCCGCTGAATCAGACCAAAAACGGCATCACCTCGGCCAGCAACTCATCCGGAATCTCCTCGGCCAGGTAATGCCCGCCGGGCAACGCCTTGCCGCGCACATCGGTGGCGACTTGCTGCCATTCCTTGAGCGGGTCGAAACACGTGCCCACCGTGCCTTGCGCGCCCCAGAGTACCAGCAGCGGCAATTGCAGATAATTGCCGGCGGCGATGTCGGCGCGGTCGTGTTCCAGGTCGATGGTGGCGCTGGCGCGGTAGTCCTCGCATACGCCCCGCGCGGCGCCCGGCAGTTTGGCGCAGCGCACGTATTCGGCGAACGCTTGGTCAGTGAACGGTGCCAGCCCGGCGCTGCGGCTGCCCATGACACTGCGCAGGTATTGCTCGGGATCAGCCTGCAGCAGCGTCTCCGGCAACGGCGCCGGGCGGATCAGGAAGAACCAGTGCCAATATGCTCGGGCGAAGGCTTCGTTGGTCTGGCTGTACATCGCAAGCGTCGGCGCGATGTCGAGCAGGGCCATGCGCGTCACGACGTCGGGATGATCCAGCGCCAGCCGATGGGCCACCCGCGCGCCCCGGTCGTGGGCCAGAATCGAAAACGTCGGCAAGCCCAGTTCGGTCATCAGCGCCACCATGTCGCGGCCCATTTCCCGCTTCGAATAACTGCAATGATCGTCAGTGGCCGCAGGCTTGCTGCTGTCGCCATAGCCGCGCAGGTCTGCTGCAATGACGGTGAAATGGCGACTCAAGCGCTCGACGACCTTGTGCCAGATGACATGGGTCTGCGGGTGCCCGTGCAGCAGCAACAGGCCAGGCCCGTTGCCGCCGATGCGGTAGGCGATCTGCACACCATTGACCTGACGCTGGTCTTTCTGAAATCCGGCGAACATGGATGACTCCTTGTGATTGTTGGCTCACATGCTAAATCCGTAAGGCTGCTCGGCAAGGCGCAAAGCGTGTCAGCGCCGTTCATGAAATGTGTTCGCCGCCCGTAGCCCCATCGACGCTGACCCACAGAATTGGTCTGGGAAAAACCCGATTCATTGGCTATTCGGCCGCTGCACACCCCAGCGTACTGTAGTGCCACATCCAGTGACTTCCCCCACTTCTCCAACGGAGCATGCACACATGAACAAACGAATCGCCTGGGCCCAGAAATCGCCAGAAGCCTACAAAGCCATGGTCGGCCTGGAAACCGCACTGGCCAAATCCGGCCTTGAAAACTCGCTGCTGGAGCTGATTCGTCTGCGCGCTTCGCAGATCAACGGCTGCGCCTACTGCGTCAACCTGCACGCCAACGATGCGCGCAAGGCCGGAGAAACCGAAGCCCGCCTGCAGACCCTGAGCGTCTGGGCCGAAACCACCTTCTTCAGCGACAAGGAAAAAGCCGTGCTGGCCTGGGTCGAAAGCCTGACCCAACTGTCGATCCACCACGCGCCACAGGATCAGTACGAAACGCTGCTTGAGCACTACAGTGAAGCCGATGTGGCGAACATCACCCTGGCCATCGCCACCATCAACGCCTGGAATCGGTTTGGTGTGGGTTTTGCGATGATCCCTCAGTAGCAGCGGCAAGTTGCACTGCAGGCGGGCTGCGCGACACCCGCTTGTGGCTTGCAGCTCATCGCTGCATCAACGGTTTGAATCCGACGCATCAGCACTTTTCGTTGGTGCGCCCTGCCCGCGTCGACCACAATCGGGCCTTCTTAAACGCTCAAGGCTTGCGCGAACATGGCACTGGACATCCTCAGACTTTCGGCTTTTTCCGACGCAGATCAGGGCGGCAATCCTGCGGGCGTGTGGATCGGCGAGATCTTCCCCGACGACACCACCCTGCAGGCCACTGCCAAAGAAGTCGGCTATTCGGAAACGGCGTTCGCCATTCCCGAAGGCGATGGCTGGCGGGTGCGCTACTTCTCGCCGCAAGCCGAAGTGCCGTTCTGCGGCCACGCCACCATTGCGCTGGGCGCAGCGTTGGCCGGGCGTTATGGCGAGGGTGAGTACAGGCTGTATCTGAATAACGCGCAGATCAGCGTCGAAGGCCACCGACAAGGCGCACTGACCTGCGCCGCGCTGCAATCGCCGCCCACCCACAGCCAGCCGGTGGGCCGAGAAGTGCTCAGCCAGACCATGGGGCTGTTCGACTTGCAGGCCGAAGACATTGACCTGCGCATCCCGCCCGCGTTAATCAACGGCGGCGCGCAGCATCTGGTGCTGGCACTCAATCGTCGCGAAACCCTCAAAAACATGCGCTATGACTTTGACGCCGGGCGTGAACTGATGGTGCGCGAAGGGTTGGTGACGATTCTGCTGGTGTTCGCCGAATCCCCTCGCCTGTTCCACACGCGCAACCCGTTTGCCTTCGGTGGCGTGTACGAAGACCCGGCCACGGGCGCTGCGAGTGCGGCATTTGCCGGTTACCTGCGCGACATCGGCTGGCACCACGGCGGCGCCATCGACATCGTGCAGGGCGAAGACATGGGCAGCCGCTCGCGGATTCGTGCCGAATTCAGCGACGTGCCCGGCAGTTCGATCCGCGTATCGGGCACCGCGCGTGCGCTTTGAGCGTCACACCTTCAAATAGCGCCCACTGAGCGCCACACCCAGCAGCATCACGGCGATGATCAGAAACGCCACGCCGAGGCTGCTGAGGTGGGCGACAAAACCGATCCCCGCCGGGCCCATCAGAATGCCGATGTAGCCCAGGGTGGTGATGGCCGGGACGGCGACGTTTTCCGGCATGGTCTTCTGCCGTCCCACCGCGCTGTAGAACACCGGCACGATGTTGGAGCAGCCGATGCCCACCAGCGCGTAGCCGCACAGCGCGGCCTGCCAATGGGGGATCAAGGTCGCCACGGCCATGCCGACCGCCGCGCACAAACCGCCGAAGAGGATGATCTTGTGCACCCCCAAACGGCGCACCACCGGGTCACCGCACAAACGGCCGATGGCCATCGCCAGGGCAAACACCGCGTAGCCGAATCCGGCATAGGAAGGCTCGACGCCGCGCTGTGCACTGAGGAACACCGCGCTCCAGTCCAGCATCGCGCCTTCGGTGAGGAACACGGTGAAGCACATCAGGCCGATGAACAGCACCACGCCATGGGGAATCGCGAACGCCGGGCCGCCCGCCTCGCTGCCGTACCTGAGCAGGTTCGGGCCTGCTTTATATAAGGCCAGGCCGATGAACAGCGCGACGAGGGTCATGGTCAGCCACGGCCAGACGCCCACGCTCAACAAGGCCGAAACCCCGGCCGCGCCGAGAATCCCGCCGCAACTGAACAGGCCATGAAAGCCCGACATCATGGTCTTGCCGCTGGCTCTTTCGACGATGATCGCCTGAATATTGGTGACACAACCCAACGCCCCCATACTCGCGCCGTAGACAAAGAGCGTCGCCACCATGAGCGGCACGTCCGTGAGGGTAGCGAGCAAGGGAAGGCACAGGCAGGCAATGCTGCCGACCATAACGATGATGCGCCGGCAGCCGTAACGCACGGTCATCGCGCCAGCCAGGGGCATGGAAAGGATGGAGCCGATGCCCAGGCACAGCAGCAACAGGCCAAGGCTGGCGTCGTCGAGCCCCAGACGGCTCTTGGCATAAGGCACCAAGGGCGCCCAGGCGGAAATGCTGAAACCGGTGATGAAGAACGCCACACGCGTGGAGAACTGTTCCAGCCGCCCTGGCACAACCGGTGCCGCGGTGCCGATGGAGGTCATGACTGCTCCCTTGAAAAAAATACCCGCCCATCATGGGCCGATGAACAAGAAGCCTAACAAAGGTTGCTACGATGCCGAAGAGGGGATGTTGAGGGATTGCCATCAGCAATGCCTCAACCTGGAGATTGTGGCTTACGTGGCCGACATCAGTGGTATGGCTCCCACAGGTCGACCGCGTACCCGTTACGCCTTCCAAGGCGACTTGCGAATAATCTCGACAAAGTTCATCGGCTTGAACTTTGGATCTTCGTCCGCCAGCACATCGGCGTTTACTGTGCCGAAGGTAGTGTCCGGCTTGTCGCGAAAGCCATTGGCGAAGGCGCAGAGGATGCACGCCTTGAACTCGTCACCACGGGGATGAGCATGGGTCACCACTTCCCGCTGTTGGTCGCTGAACTGCTCGTAGTTGATGCCCAGCACGTCCATTTCAACCCCTGCGGTCACCAATGCCACGTTCGGGCGCAGATGCTCGGGCACACCCGGTGTGGTGTGCAGAGCGATCGACAACCAGATCTGTTCCAGATCGCCTTCAGATAACCCGAACGGCTTGGCGAACGCGCGGGCTGCGTTGGCGCCGTCGACTTCGAAGCGCAGGTCCGGGCTGCTGTGTTTCTTCACCAGGCCCAGATCGTGGAACATCGCGCCAATGTAGAGCTGCTCTGCGTCGTACTTCAGGCCTTTACGCTCGCCGGTCAACGCGCCCCAGAGGAATACGCGGCGGGAGTGGTTGAAGAGCAGATCGTCTTCTTCGTCACGGATGTATTCGGTGGTGGCGCGAGCCAGGGCGCTGTCAGGGATTTTGATACCGGCGATTTCTTGGGTCATGGCGTTATTCCTCGATACGTTGCGCCGGTGTGGCGCGTTGAGGAGAGGTCTGCGGGACAGCCATTTTTGCCTCAATCGGCGCACGGTCTCGTTCTCTGCCAAACGTGCATCGTTTACTGCCAGCCCATCTGGTGTTTACCAGAATGCGGGCGAACGGCGGTTGACGCTTGCGCTAAACTTCGCGCGCTTCCTGCAAGCGGGCCGTCAGAGTCAGGCATCAGAAGGCAATTGCAAACCTATCAATTGAACCGAACCAAGGAGCCCCTGTGTACAAGGGTGTTGCGTTATCGGTCATGGCCTCCTGCCTCTTCGCGGTCATGTACTACTACACCTCATTGCTGAACCCTTTGAGTGGAGAAGAAATATTCGGCTGGCGCATGCTGCTGACCCTGCCCTGCGTGACGATCTTCATGTTGTCGAGCGGGGACTGGAAACTGGTCCGGGCACTGGGCGCACGGGTGCGTCAGACGCCCGCGTTGCTGGGGGCGATTGCCCTGTCGGCGTCGCTGATGGGCGTGCAGTTGTGGCTGTTCCTGTGGGCGCCGCTGCATGGGCGCAGCCTGGAAGTGTCGCTGGGTTACTTTTTGCTGCCGCTGACCATGATCCTTACCGGGCGTGTGGTCTATGGCGAGCGACTGTCCTACCTGCAGAAAATCGCCGCGTGCTGTGCGGTGGTCGGTGTGGGTAATGAACTGCTGCGCCTGGGATCGTTTTCCTGGGAAACGCTGGTGGTGTGCCTGGGCTATCCGCTGTATTTCATCCTGCGGCGCAAGCTCAAGACCGACAACCTGGGCGGGCTGTGGTGGGACATGCTGATGATCCTGCCGGTGGCGGTGCTGTTCATCTGCAAGGGCAACCCGAGCGTCGTCGAAACCTACCCGCGCTTCTACCTGCTGATCCCGATACTGGGGGCAATCAGCGCGCTGGCGCTGGTCAGCTACATCCTCGCCAGTCGCCTGCTGGCGTTCAGCGTGTTCGGGCTGTTGAGTTATGTGGAGCCGGTGTTGCTGGTGGGTGTGGCGCTGCTACTGGGTGAAAGCATCGGTCGCGACGAGTGGATGACCTACCTGCCGATCTGGCTGGGGGTCATGGTGCTGGTGGGTGAAGGGACCAAGCATGTGTTGGCGCAGAAGCGGCGTGATAACGCCTGATCGAGAAAGCTCATTGTAGGAGCGCGCTTGCCCGCGATGGCGGTGTATCTGAAACATACCCGCTGCATGACACAACGCCATCGCGGACAAGCGCGCTCCTACGGCCTTCGGCCAGAATCAAAAGCGCCAGCGCATCACCGCCCAAACCGCGCCAGCTGCATCTCCTGCAACCGGCTCAACGTGCGGCGAAAGGCAAACGCCAGATAACCCTCGGTGTACAGATCCTGCATCGGCATCGCCGCTTCCACATACAGCGGCACCTTGCGGTCATAGCACTCGTCCACCAAGGCAATGAACCTGCGCACGCCGTCATCGTAAGGTGACAACTGCGGCAGCTCGCGATCCCCCGCCACCACTTGCTCCACGCCATCCTCGGTGCCCCGCGCAATGCGGCCTTCACGCTGGGGCGCGCTCAAGGCTGGCACTTCACTGAGCAACACGGCCCGATAGCGATCACACAATTCGATGAAGTCCATCGCCGCCAGCGGCTGCTCGCACAGGTCCTTGTAACGGCACCAGACCACGGTCTTGCTGCACCGCACCACCGGCAAATGCCGACGCCCCAACGGCACCGGCCGGATCGACACCAGCTCGCCACTGCTCAGGGTTTCGAACACCTCCACCAGCGCGCTCGGGCCTGTGTCCTGCGTGACCCAATAACGCTGCTGCGCCTGGCCGGGATGCAGACGATGATCTTCCCCGCCGTCCACCGACACCACATTCATGTAGTGGTTGATGGCGGTGATCGCTGGGACGAAACGCTCGCGGTTGTGCCCGGTGGAATACAGCTGCTCGGGCAACTGGTTGGAGGTGCAGACCAGCACCACGCCCTCCTCGAACATCGCCCGCAGCAGGCCGCCGAGGATCACCGCATCACCGATGTCGTTGACGAACAACTCGTCGAAACACAGCACGCGCACGTCCTGGGCCAGTTCGTGGGCCAGCACCTCAAGGGGCTTGGGGACGCCGGTCAGTTGAAACAGGCGCTGATGCACCCAGCGCATGAAGTGATGAAAATGCTGACGCCGCGCCGGCACGGTCAGGCCCTCGAAAAACCGGTCCATGAGCCAGGTCTTGCCGCGCCCCACCGGGCCCCAGAGGTAGACGCCCTTGAGCCCGGCGTGAGGCTTGCCGTCACGCAGCGCCTGCCAGCAGGCCTGCAATTGCTGCGCGGCCTCGCGCTGGGCGGCGTCGGGCTGAAAACCTTGTGTGTCGACCGCCTGTTGCCAGGCATCCAGTGGAGAAAGCGCACTCATCGAAACGGATCACCGGGGTTGGAAGGTTGTTCGTGGCGCTTGGAGTACGAAGCCCCCAACAGATAGAAACAGCCGCCCGCCACGATAAAGCCCGCCAGCATATAGAACATGAACGCCGGAGGCTGCGTGGCCAGGGCAAAACCGCACAACACCGGCCCCAGTGCGCCGCCAAGGTTGGACAGGTTCTGCGCGCCGTAATACATGCCGCGCAGGTGGGTCGGGGCGATGCGGTCGATGAACATGTATTCGGCCGGGAAGACGATGATCTCGCCCAGGGTGAACACCGCCACGGCCAGGGCCCAATGCAGCACGGTGCTCGACATCGCGAAGCCGACCACGCCCATCAGGAACAGGCTGAAACCGGCCGTCAGCCACTGATTGAGGTGCTGATGGCTGATGTGTTTGCCGACGAAATACTGCAGGCAGATCACCACTGTCGCGTTGACGGCGACCACCGAGCTGATGACCTCGTAGGTGAATTCCGGGGTGCTTGTCGTCACCAGATACTGCGAGATGTAAGCCGTGAACTGGCCGAACACCACGGCGCTGAGCACACCGCCCGCGGTGAAGCAGACCAGCCGATAGTCCTTGAGCAGAATCCGCCCCACAGCGAGGAAAGAGACTGGCGCATTGGCCGGGTCCGCCGAACTCAATTTGCGGTCGCCGTAGATCGAATAGACCACGAAAAAGCCCAGCCCCAGCGCCGCCGACATCAGGAACGGCAGCTTCATGTTCCAGTGCGCCAGCCCCGCGCCAATGAACGGCCCGACCGCGTAGCCGATGTTGATCAGCGTGTAGCGCACCGAAAACACCTTGCTCTGCTCGGCCACCGGCAGCAGCTTGCCGAACGCGGCCTTGACCACGATGTCGATCACCGAATAGGCGAAGTTGAACGACACCAGAAACAGAAAGAACAGCCACAACCGCCCCGTCAGGCACATGCCGATGAAGCCGACGAAGAAGAATCCGGTGAAACACAGGATCAGCTTGTAACTCGACAGTTTGTCGGTGAGGTAGCCGCCGTAGAGGCTCAGCAAGGAACCTACGATCAGCGCGCTGCCGACGATCATGCCGATGTCGCTGATGCCCAGCGTGAAATTGGAGGACAGATAAATCACCAGATACGGCAAGGTGATCGCCCTGCCCAGCGTCAGAAACAGCGACGAGGACAGCAGGAGATTGACTGAGGCAGGGTAATGTCTGAGTGCGGCGAGCATCGGGGTGCTGTCCTTGGCAATGAGCAGTCATCATTTGAGCCAAACATCGTTACACAATCGGGCTTGACTGGACACTGAGATAAATTCATTTGCGCTCGGACGCGGGTATAGACGCCAGCAATCTGCTTTTGATTCTGGCCGAAGGCCGTGGGAGCCGGCTCGCTGGCGAAAGCGGTGTGCCATTCAAAGTCATGTTGTCTGACACACCGCTTTCGCCAGCAAGCCGGCTCCCACAGGTTCTGCATGAACCTTGGAACCCCCTATTCTTCTGAACAGAAGCATTGGTTCGTCGACCTGACGGCTTACATTCCGTAACATCCCCACCCTTTGCATCCCCGTCCTTCAGGTACCCCATGAAACCCGCTCGCCTGCGCGCCGACGTCCTTGCCGGCCTTACTACCTCGTTCGCCCTCGTCCCCGAGTGCATCGCCTTTGCCCTGGTCGCCCACCTCAACCCGCTGATGGGCCTGTATGGCGCGTTCATCATCTGCACCCTCACTGCCCTGTTCGGCGGCAGGCCGGGCATGGTGTCGGGCGCAGCAGGCTCGATGGCCGTGGTGATCGTTGCGCTGGTGGTGCAGCACGGCGTGCAATACCTGTTGGCGACGGTGTTGCTGGGCGGGCTGGTGATGATCGCGTTCGGCCTGCTGCGCCTGGGCAAACTGGTGCGGATGGTGCCGTATCCGGTGATGCTTGGCTTCGTCAACGGCCTGGCCATCGTCATCGCCATGGCCCAGCTGGAGCATTTCAAAAGCGGCGAAGACTGGCTCAGTGGCACGCCCTTGTACCTGATGCTCGGCCTCGTCGCGCTGACCATGGCAGTCGTCTACCTGCTGCCGCGCCTGACCCGTTCGGTGCCCCCTGCCCTCGTCGCGATCTTAGGCGTTGGCTTGCTGGTCTACTGCTTCAGCCTGCCGACCCGCACCCTCGGCGACATGGCCCACATCGCTGGCGGCCTGCCGAGCCTCGCCCTGCCGGACGTGCCGTGGAACCTCGAAACCTTGGGCATCATCGCGCCCTATGCGATCCTCATGGCGCTGGTCGGCCTGCTGGAAACCCTGCTGACCCTTAACCTCACCGATGAGATCACCGAAAGCCGTGGCTACCCGGACCGCGAGTGCGTGGCGCTGGGCGTGGCCAACATTGCCTCGGGCGTGTGCGGCGGCATGGGCGGTTGCGCGATGATCGGCCAGACCGTGATCAACCTCAGTTCAGGAGGCCGAGGTCGCCTGTCGGGCATCGTCGCCGGGGTGATGATCCTGATGTTCGTGCTGTTTCTGTCGCCGCTGATCGAGCGCATTCCGCTGGCGGCGCTGGTGGGGGTGATGTTCGTGGTGTCGCAGCAGACCTTCGCCTGGGCCTCGCTGCGGGTGCTGCGCAAAGTGCCGCTCAACGACGTGCTGGCGATCATCGCCGTGACCATCGTCACCGTGCTCACCGATCTGGCCACCGCTGTGCTGTTCGGCATCCTCATCGCCGCGCTGAACTTTGCCTGGCAACAGGCCCGCGAGCTGTATGCCGACAGCCACCTTGAGCCCGACGGTAGCAAGCTGTACCAGCTGCACGGCACGCTGTTCTTCGCCTCGACCACGACCTTTCTCAACCAGTTCGACCCGGCGCAAGATCCCGCCATCGCCACCCTGGATTGCCGCCATCTGCGCTTCGTCGACTATTCGGCGATTGCCGCGCTGATGACCCTGCGCGAACGTTACGAGAAAGCCGGCAAGCACCTGCGCGTGGTTCACCTGTCGGAGCGCTGCAAGAAGCTGCTCAAGCGTGCCGGTGTGCAGCACGCTTGAGGCCGTTTATAGAGGCTTTTGCCAGGCGAAGCGGTAGGCCTTGTCAGGCAACGTTGCCTGGCAGTGGCCGTTGTCCGCATCGGGCCCGACCAGAAACCATTCGGCGCGGGAGGTATCGCCCACGCGCTTGGCCTTCTGCGGGTCGTAGCAGCGCGACAGAGCCTGCGCAGGCACCAGCGCATAGCCGTTCGGATGACTGCGCAGCCACACCGCCGAATGCTCCAGCGGTTGCGTGTCCTTGAAGCCAAAGTGCACCAGCGGCTGCTGAGCGAAAACCCAATGCCCCTCGCGCCAATCCACCAGCACAAGATCGGCGTGCTGCGTTGCCGCCGCCACATCGCGCATCATGGTTTCGTGGGGGTTGATGCCCTCGTGGCGAGGCTCGACAAACCCGCGCACGAACCAGGCGCACAGCCACAGCACGGTCAGCGAGACGACCACCGTTCGGCCCTTGGGCCGCTTGCCGAACCAGCGGCGCAGCATCCACGGAATCAGGGGCGCACTGACCAGCACCAGCGCCGGTACCGCCGGGAAGATGTACAGCTTGCGCTTGCCGGTACTGATGCTGAAAAACACCAGCACCAACACCACCCAGCCCAGCAACACCAGCACCCGACCGTCGTGGCGCAGCAGCTGCTTGCGCCACGCGGGCACCAGCCACGGCAGCATGAACAGCATCGGAATCCAGTATTTGGGGATGACCTGAACGAAGAAATACCAGAACGGCTCGCGATGATCCCAGGCGTTGGCGTAGCGACTCGCCGTCTGCTTGAAGAGGATCTCCTGCGCGTAAGCGACGCTGTCGGCGCTGCCCTGCGCGACGATCACCAGCAGCGGCACCAGCCACACGGCAATGGCTGCCAGAGCGACCAGCAAACCCAGCCACCACTTTTTAGCGCTGCCGGCGGGCATCGCGACCACGCCTTTCCACTCCTTGCGCACCGCATAGGCGTAAGGAATCAGCATCAACGCAGGCAGAAACCCCACCCCCTTGCTGATGATCCCGAAGCCCATGGCCGCGCAGGCGAGGTAATACCAACGCCAGTCGGGGCCGAGCAGCAAGTGCCGACACAGGCCGTAGATGCCCAGCGCCGTCCACAACGCAAGAAAGCCGTCAATCTGCCCGGTCTGCAGGATGCTGTAGCTCTGGTAGGTGCACAGAAACAGCAGCGCGCAAATCACCCCGACGTGCCGCCCCCACAGGCGTCGCCCCAAGTCATAGAGGCAAGCTGTGGTCACCGCACCTGCGATCAGCGCGGGCAGGTACAGCGCCACTTTCGGCAGGTGGGTGAGTTGCACGAACAGCGCCACCGTCCACATGAACAGCGGCGGTTTGTCCGCGTAGATTTCCCCGGCGCGATGGGGAATGAAGCAGGAGCCGTTCTGCAACATCTCCAGCGCGACCCCGAGAAACCGCTCTTCATCGACGTTCAGCGGCTGGCGCCAGCCGAGTCCTGCGCCCAACAGCAACACCGACAACGCGACAAAAAACCACAACTCCAGGCGAGGGTTCGCCAATCGAATCCGCACGGCTTCAATCCTTCTGTTCGACGACGCCGTCGGGCTGCTCTTTGAATTTGGCGATCAGTTGCAGGTTGCGCAGGTACACGATGAACCCGAAGGACTGGCCAACGATGAACACCGGGTCCTGCCGATAGATGGCGTAGGCCAGCAGCAGCGCGCTGCCGATGATGCTCAGGTACCAGAAGCCCACCGGAATCACGCTGCGCTTCTTGTATTCGCTGTACAGCCACTGCAGGACGAAACGCCCGGTAAACGCCAGCTGGCCGATGAAACCCACCGCCAGCCACAACGATTCTCTGCCCATGTCAGACCTCGTTTTCCCGTGCGTTGACGTCCAGCCGGGTGCGCCGGATCAGCCACCACACACCGAACAGGTCGAGGATGCCCACCAGCGCGCGGTCCAGGTTGCCATAGTTGGACACCCCTGCCCCACGCTCGCGGTGATTGACCGGGTGCACCAGCATCCGGCCGTTGTGGCGGCGGATCAGCGCCGGAATGAAGCGATGCATGTGATCGAAATACGGCAGGCGCAGAAACGCCTCGCGCTCGATCACCTTGATGCCGCAGCCGGTGTCCGGGGTCTGATCCTTGAGCAGGCTGCTGCGCAGTGTGTTGGCAAACCGCGAGGCCCAGCGCTTGCTCGCGGTGTCCTGGCGATTGACCCGATGCCCGGCCACCAGCTTCACGCCTTCGGGCTTGCCTTCGGAGCCACGCACCCGTTCAAGCATGCCGGGCAGGTCCGCCGGGTCGTTCTGGCCGTCGCCGTCCAGGGTCGCCAACCAAAGGCCGCGGGCCGCTTCGGCGGCGTGATACACCGAGGTGCTTTGCCCCAGGGAGCGGGTGTGGCTGAGCACGCGCAACTGGCTATACCCGCCCTCTTGCAGGCTGCGTAACTGGGCAGCCGTGGCGTCGGTGCTGCCATCGTCGACGACGATCACTTCGAACGCTTCGCCCGCAAACGCGGCGCGCACTTCTTCGAGCAGTGGAATGATGTTGCCTGCTTCGTTCTTGGCGGGAATCAGAACCGACACATAGGGGCGTTCGTGCATGACATTCCTTGCAAAAGACAAAAGAGAGAGCGGTTAAATCCGGTAGTAACTGCAGTACCAATCGACAAACGACGGCACGCCGGTGGCCACCGTGACCTGCGGCCGGAAGCCCAAATGCGCTTCCAGCTCGCGGGTGTCGGCCCAGGTGTTGAGCACATCCCCCGCTTGCAAAGGCATGAAATGCTTGATGGCGCGCCTGTTCAGCGCATCTTCAAGGCATTCGACGAAATCCAGCAGCTTCACCGGGGAGCCGAAGCCGATGTTGTAGACCTTGTTCGGCGCGCCCGACTCGGGCTTGGGCGGCCGCGGAATCAGGCGCACCAGCGCTTCGACGATGTCGTCGATGTAGGTGAAATCCCGGGACATCGCACCGTCGTTGTACACCTCGATGGGGCGGCCCTCGAGGATCGCCTCGGTGAACTTGAACAGCGCCATGTCTGGTCGCCCCCACGGCCCGTACACGGTAAAAAAGCGCAGGCCGGTGGTAGGAATGCCGTAGAGGTGCGCGTAGGAATGCGCCATCAGCTCGTTGGCGCGTTTGGTCGCGGCGTAGAAGGAAATCGGCTGTTCGGCCGCGTCGCTGGTGGCGTAAGGCATCTTCTGATTAAGGCCATACACCGAGCTGCTGGAGGCGTAAATCAGATGGGCCGGCACGTGAACGCGGCAGGCTTCCAGCAAGTTGAGAAACCCCACCAGATTGCTCTGCGCGTAGGTGTCCGGGCTGTCGATGGAGTACCGCACACCGGCCTGGGCAGCCAGATGAATGACCTGATCGAAACCCTGCTCGGCGAACAGGTCCAGCAAACCTTGTTTGTCGGCCAGGTCCAGCTTCTGAAACTGGAAGTTGCCGTGAAGGGCCAACTGCGCCAGCCGCGCCTGTTTGAGCTCGACGCTGTAATAGCTGTTGAGGTTATCGATCCCCACCACCTGATGACCTTCGCGGCACAGACGTCTGGCCGTATGAAAGCCGATGAAACCTGCGGCGCCAGTGATCAGTATTCTCATGCGCTCACGTCCATGACTCTGCGAAATCATACTTTTTAGGTTGCAGAGGCTTATATCAACCGCGAATGACCGTTTTGTGAGCTTCAGATGACGGAACGACGACGAGGGAACGGGTTTCGGGCCAGTGGCGTGTCAGGGGAATCGCTGCGATGGGCGTGTTCTGCACGTTCGTCGCGCACCAGCCTTGGGCGCCTGACGGGATCTTGTTCCAAAAATACTCAGTCTTTGTACACAATGACTTGCTGCAACGCTCTTGAACTCATCCGCCGAACGGATCGGTGCCTTGTTTTTAGCGGCTTACAGCCACTCCCTGGTCTAACAACCTGACCACTCGATCAATTTCATGGCCCATTTATTGCTCTGCCGCAGCTACTGGCACTGTTCCATCGTGGTTGTGCGCGTGTATTTGCGGAGTTTTCTATGCCTGTCTGGCGAAAGAGTATTCAGTGGCAACTGACCCTGAGCATGGGGGCGGCGCTGGCGGTCAGCAGCCTGATCGTCATCGGCATTTACGCCTTTGCTCTGAACAAACTGACCGACCGCTACCTGTTGCAACAGGCGATGCCGGCCAGCGTCGAAGCGATCCGCAATGACCTTGAGCGCCTGTTGGCGGCGCCTCTGACAGCTGCCAGCGACATTGCCGACAACACACTGGTCTCCGAATGGCTGGGCAATGGCGAAGATCCGACTCAGCAAGCGTCCTTTATCCGTTACCTGGCCAGGATCAAGGAGCAGCACAACGCGCTGACCACCTTTATTGTCGCCAAGGACAGCGGCCACTACATCACCAACAAGGGCGCCGACCGCACGCTGCAGCGGGGCCCTGCCGAGAACGGCTGGTTCTACGGTTTTCTCGACAGCAACAAGCAGCGTTCGCTGGACATCGATATCGACGCCACGACCAAGGTGCCGACGCTGTTCATTAACCAGCGCATCCAGCATAACGGCACAGTGGTGGGGGTTGCGGGGCTGGGCTTCAGCATGAGCGCGCTGTCGCAGATGGTGCGCGACTTCCACTTCGGCAAGGAGGGCCAGGTGTACCTGGTCAGCCCTGACGGCAAGATCAAGGTGCACCCGAACGCCGATTTCAACGATCGCGAATCTCTGCCTCAACTGGTGGGCGATGTCGCGTCCCGCGCCCTGCTCAGCCAGAACGGCAACGGCCAGGCACTGGAATTCGAACGCAACGGGCAGCCCTATGTGACGGTGGCCAAGCCTGTTTCATCGCTGGGCTGGACGCTGGTCAGCGAAGTGCCGCTGGCGGAAGTCTACGGCCCGGCGAGGGAGGCGTTGACCACGATTTCGGCGATCAGCCTCGCGGTGGTGCTGTGCTTCCTCGGTTTTGTCGCCTGGATTGCGCGGGGCATCGTGCGGCCGATTCAGCAAGTGACGACTGCGCTGGTGGACATCGGCGGCGGCCAGGGCGACCTGACCCGCCGTCTGGACGACAGCCGCGCCAACGAACTGGGTGACCTGGCCCGAGGCTTCAACCGCTTCATCGAAAGCCTGCGCCTGCTGGTCGGCGACGCATTGCAGACCAGCGAGCAGCTGCGGCACAGCGTGGTGGACGTGGCGCGGGTGGTCGACAGCACCTCGACCCGTGCGCTCAAGCAACAGCAAATGACCGACATGGTCGCCACGGCGGTGCATGAAATGGGCCTGACCGTGCAGGAAATCGCCCGCAATGCCGGCGCTGCGGCCGACGTGTCGCGTAATACCCATCAGGAAGCGGTGTCAGCCAAACGCGTGGTCGGTGAATCCATCGGCCACATTCAAAGCATGTCCGACGGCGTCGGCACGGCAGCGGGCGCAGTGGAAAACCTGGCCACGCAGATCTCGACCATCGATCAGGTGTTGAGCGTGATTCGCAGCATTTCCGAGCAAACCAACCTGCTGGCCCTGAACGCCGCCATCGAAGCGGCGCGCGCCGGGGAAATGGGCCGTGGCTTTGCCGTGGTTGCCGATGAAGTACGTACCCTGGCCGGTCGCACCCAAAGCGCGACGTCGGAGATCCAGCAGATGATGGGCGAGCTGAAAAGCGGCGCCGATCAGGCCGTCACCTCCATGCGCGCAGGCCAGGCAGCCACGGGCACGGGGGTTGAAGCGAGTCGCCGCACCGGTCATTCGCTGGACGCCATCGCAGGCCATGTGGAGGAGCTGACCGACCGCAATCATCAGGTCGCGGCGGCCACGGAAGAACAGAGCACGGTGACCGAAGAAATCAACCGCAACGTGCAGGGTATTGCGGATCTGGCGCAGTCGACGGTCAGCGACGTGAAGACCTGCCGCGAGGACTGCCAGAAGTTGTCGCAGAAGGCCGAGCACCTCGCGGCGCAGATGGCGCGGTTCAAGTTGTAAAGCGCCGCACCTCTCTCGCTTGACATGCCTACCCGTGGGGTGAGCTTGCTCACTCCCACAATCCGTCATGGTCTCTACGTCAGCGCCAGCAAAATCTGCTGCGTCGTTACCACCTGCGCATATTCGCCCTGCAGGTTCCCCAGCGACATCCCGTGGATGTCCTCGGCACTGCGCGCATTGCCAAAAAAATCTGCGCCATCAAAGGTGTAACAGGCATCATGCGGCACGATCACCTCAAACCCCAGATTGCCTCCCGTGCGCGCCGTGGACTCGACCGAGTTGTTGGTCACCACGCCGACGATCACCACCTGATTGATCCCGTCCGCCCGCAGCCAGCCTTCCAGCGCCGAATGGCAGAATGCGTCCGGCACCTGTTTATGCAGTTCCCCTTCCCCCTCCCACGGCAGAAACTCGGGCTGGAATTCAACCCCGGACTGCTGGGGCCAGAACACCGAATCCGGCGACCGGGAGAAGTGGCGAACGTGGATCACCGTTCGCCCTGTATCACGCCAGGCCGCAAGCAGCGCGAGCATCTGCTGTTCGGCGCCAGGGTTGTTGCGACGCCCCAGTTTTGGATGGTTGATGCCTTGTTGCATGTCGATGATGACCAGCGCGGCCTTGCGGGAAATATCCATAACGTTCTCTGCTCAAATCGCGCTGAAATGCCGCGCCCATTGCTGCTCGGCAAATTGCTCGATGATGAAGTCGACGAAGGCCCGGGTCTTGCCGGGCAATAATTTGTGCTCACTGTAATAGATGCACACGTGGCCGTCCTCGACGTACCAATCCGGCAGCACCCGCTGCAACGCGCCGTTACGCAGGTACGGCACGGCGAACGGCATGCTCACCAGCGCCACGCCCAGGCCCTGCACGGCGGCCAGGCAGGCCGCTTGGGAATCGCTCAGGGTCATGCGCGCCTTCAGGCGCAGCGGGGTTTGCTCCTGATTGCGATGAGTGAGGGGCCAGGAACGAATACGCCCGGTCTGCGGCGAGCGGATCAGGATGCCATCACACTCGCTCAAATCATCGGGGTGCTGAATTTCGGGATGCGCCTTGAGCCAGTCGGGTGACGCCACCAGCACGCGATGGGCCGGCGCCAGCTTGCGCGCGACGACGCCCTGGGGCAGGTCGAAACCACCGCCGATGGCCGCATCGAATCCCTGTCCGATCAAGTCCACCTGGCGGTTATCGAAATGCCAGTCCGGGGTGATCGCCGGGTAGCGCCGCAGAAACTCGCCCAAGAGCGGCACCACATATAAACAGCCAAAGATCGTCCCGACACTGACCTTCAACGTCCCCGCCGGACTGCCCTCGGCACTGGCCAGGTTGGCCACCGCGCTCTGGATGGTGTTGAAGCTGGCCCGCACCTCGCCAAGAAACCGCTGCCCGGCCTCCGTCAAAGTCAGCCGACGCGTACTACGCTGGAACAGCCGCACGCCCAGCCGCGCCTCCAGCTTGGCGACACTCTTGCCCACGGCGGCGGGTGTCAGGCTCAAGCGCCGCGCGGCTTCGGCGAAGCTGCCGACCTCGGCGCTGCGCACAAAGCACTCGATGCTGCTGAAGTTTTCCATCGCATCCATTCACAACTTTTGGTTTACACAGACTATAGCGATTACCCTCTACCAAGAAGCTAATCCGCGACCGATACTGGCGCCATCCACTCACTGCTCAATGGTTACAGGAGATCGACATGACTCACCCAACCAATCTCACCGGTAAAGTAGCACTGGTTCAAGGCGGCTCCCGCGGCATCGGCGCCGCCATCGTCAAACGACTGGCCGAACAAGGCGCCGCGGTGGCGTTCACCTTCGTCAGCTCCGAAGACAAGGCCCGCGCCCTGCAAGACAGCATCACTAAAGCTGGCGGCAAAGCCCTGGCAATCAAGGCTGACAGCGCCAGCGAGCAAGACATCCGTGGCGCCGTCGACAGCGCCGTCAAAGCCTTCGGCGGCCTGGACATCCTGGTCAACAACGCAGGCGTGCTGGCCATCGCCCCGCTGGAAGACTTCAAGCTGGAAGATTTCGACCGGACCCTGGCCATCAACGTGCGCAGCGTGTTCATCGCTACCCAGGCCGCTGCCGTTCATATGAAGGAAGGCGGGCGCATCATCAACATCGGCAGCACCAACGCCGACCGCATGCCCTTCGCCGGAGGCGGCGTGTACGCCATGAGCAAATCGGCGCTGGTGGGTCTGACCAAAGGCCTGGCCCGCGACCTTGGCCCGCGCGGCATCACTGTCAACAACGTGCAGCCAGGCCCGGTCGACACCGACATGAACCCGGCGAGCGGCGACTTCGCTGAAACCCTGTTGGGCCTGATGGCCGTACCGCGTTACGGCAAGGCTGACGAAATCGCTGCCATGGTCGCCTACTTGGCAGGCCCTGAAGCGGGCTACGTCACCGGCTCCAGCCTGACCATCGACGGCGGCTTCGGCGCCTGATTCCCCCGTCTCACGCCCACAACAAGAGGCCTCGGCTGCGAAAGGACGCCGGGGCTTTGCGCTTTTTTGCTTAAGCGCATGAAAAATCTGAAAAAAAGCTTTGCCTTCGAAAGAGACTTCGACTACATTAGCGCGCCTCGACAGACTGAACGTCTGAAGAGATACGGTGAAGTGTCCGAGTGGCTTAAGGAGCACGCCTGGAAAGTGTGTATACAAGAAATTGTATCGAGAGTTCGAATCTCTCCTTCACCGCCACATTCGATGTAAACAAAACCCCTGAAGACTGTGAAGTTTCAGGGGTTTTGTGTTTCTGGCGGCATGATGTTTGGACCGGCTGTCAATCAGATCCCCTGCCCACCTTTGGCAGGTTCATCGCCATTTTCAGGCCTGCGCTGCGAAGGCACCGGGTCATTGCTGGTTCTGGCCGGGTGCGGCGGGTCGATCTGCGGGTTGTCAAGATCGGGGGAATCGGGATCGAAGCCCAGTTCGTCGTCCCCCCCTTCCTTCTCGCCCGCCTCTGCCGACGGTTGTAGCACCTCATCCGGCCCCACCTGATCGCGCGAACGCGGATCGAATCCGGTCTCGTTGTCCGCCTGGCTGTTCACGCCCTTTTGCGAAATGTTGCCGGGTGCGTCGTGATTCATTTCCATTTTGCCTCTCCCTTCTCATCGCATGGGAAATCCACACATAAGCTTGGGATGCGGCCTGCCGCCAAGGGTGCCGAGCTTTGGACGAATGGTGAATAACGCGCTGAAACCTCGCGCAGGTTTTTGACCGGCGGGGCGGTTATCATCTGCGCATTCGAGCCGATGCAAGGAAGTCGTCCCATGCTGTTTCTGCCGTTGACCGAAGCGAGCGCGGACATTCAGTCCGCCGTGCGTACGCTGCGCAATCAGGAAGATGTGCGCAAATACATGTACACCTCCCACGAAATCAGCCAGCAGGAGCACCAACAATGGCTTACGTCCCTCATTGATAACCCGCGGCAGTCCGTTTTCGTGGCAATGCTCGACGGGGCCCTGGCCGGGGTGGTCTCGCTCAACGCTATCAATCGCGCACAGAAAACCGCTGACTGGGCGTTTTATCTGGATTTGGCGCTTCGCGGCAAAGGCCTGGGCAGTCTGGTGGAGTTCTGGATGCTCGATCATGCCTTCGGCGATGCCGGGCTTGAGAAGCTGAACTGCGAAGTGCTGGAGATGAATGCGGCGGTGATCAAGATGCATCAGAAGTTCGGTTTCAGCATTGAAGGCGTTCGTCGGCAGAACATCATCAAGGACGGCCAGCGCGTGAATGTCGTTCTACTGGGAATTACCCGCCAGGAATGGCTCGAGCGCCGGCCCGCCATAGAGCCGCTGACCACTCGTTTGAATGCGCCCAAAGCCTGACCTCCCCACTGACCGATTTCATCCAGGCCCTGCAGTAATCACCCATACGAAGAGGTGATCTATTCAAAAAGAGGGATTACTGCCCCGCTTTCACGACTGTGCGTATTTACTTGCCGCAGAACATCGGAAACCCGTTCATCCAGCCAATTGACCAGCTAATGTCTATGCGTTACTTCTCTACCTTCGAAGTAACAAATTAGTACGAGGCTAGTTCGACATAAGCTCACCCAGCCCGTATTCCAGCCCCCATTGCGCGTTCGATTAAACGCATTCAAGAACGCGGATTTCGCAGGAGTAGGTTGATGAACGGTATTGGCAAACGTCTGAAACAGGAAAGGAAGCGGTTGAAGCTGACACAAAGCGCCCTGGGAGCCATCGGGGGTGTGGAGGCCAATGCCCAAGGGCATTACGAGAGCGGACAGCGCCTGCCCCGGGCCGACTATCTGTTCAGGATCGCAGCGGCGGGTGTCGACATTAGCCGCGTGGTCACCGGCATCGATTCGAACAATCGGCTGGAAATGCCGGTTTTGCCGTCGCTGGCCCACGATGACGATTTTGACAGCACCGAAAGCGTGGTCAAGATCATCGGCCAGTTGCGTCAGAGCCTGTGGGTCACGGCCAACGCGCTGTGCGAGGTGACTCGGATGATCGACTCCCGAGAGCAGCCTCAGACAGGTGATCATGCCGAGGATCATTTGCGCGTTTTGCAGGGCGATGCCGACATGTTCGTCGCGCTGGCGCTGTCCAAGGTGCAAAAATCCACTCACGAAGCCCACTGATTCAGCCTTACGTGCGCTGACAGCCCCTCCCGACAATGGTAGCCTTGCGCCACCTCAGGAGGGCTTCGATGAAAGGATGTGCAGTCGCGTTGAGTGTGCTCGCGCTGGGTATCAGCTGCGCGGCCAGTGGCGAGGTGTTCAAATGCGTCGGCCATGACGGCAAGGTCAGCTTTGCCTCGACGCCATGCCCCGATTACGTCGGCGAGTCGATGCTGCAGCGCCCTGGCCAGCGGCTTTCCAGTGACTGGGAAGAAGCCGACTTTCCGCACCGGGTGAACGAGAACGCCACCGAAATCCTGCAGGTCAGTCGACGCCGCAGGATCATCATTACCAACGAAAAAGAAATCTCCGACCACATGCAGGCTATTCGCCCTCCGCCGCCTGGCGTGCCTTCGAATTGCGTTGCGCCGGTGTATAACAGCGCCTGTTTCGACCCGTCCGGCGGGAGAGTTCGTCAGCCGGTAAAGGGCAGCCTGTTCCATTGAGGTGAGAATCAGCGCGCGGCGCCCCACTTTGCAAAAGCTGCGAAAGTTACGAAATCTCTGAAGTGAATATTTATCGGCAACGATGTTACCGGATGTAAGAGCTGCTTAAAGTCATGCCCCATCGCCAGAATCACAACAACGAGACGGCCATGACCTCCACTGCGCACCTTAAAGAACACGTCCAGCAAGCGGCGAACGACCTCATCGCGGCCTTCGCCAGCAACGACACCGACGCCTACTTCGCCGCCTTCAGCGAAGACGCCACCTTTCTGTTCTACACCCTCCCGTCTCCCCTGCTGTCCCGCGCCGCTTACCGCGAAGTCTGGGCAGGCTGGCAGGCGGACGGGTTTGCCGTGCTCGACTGCCAGTCGAGCAACCCCCACATCAACCTGCAGGGTGACGTCGCGATCTTCATGCACGACGTGAGCACCCGCGTGCGCTTCGGCACCGAAGACAATCAGTTTCAGGAACAGGAAACCATCGTCTTCCGTCACGACGGCAAGCGCTGGCTGGCCTGCCACGAGCATCTGGCCGCGCGGCCCGAGTAATCCCGGCGAACGGGCCACCTAGAGCCTGTCGCCACACCGCTTGATCCACAACAACGACAACGTTCACGCATTCCCGGTCGGCTTACCGACCACTGCCAACGCCACGGCCGGACACGAACCGGCCGAACAAGACGGGCGGCACCCTGGTGCCCGCCTCATAACAACACGACAGCGCGCAGGAAACCGTCATGTCACATCCCACCTCCCGTATCGAAACCTTCGGTGTCGAACAAATCCCGGACGCTCAACGCGATGCGTCGCCCATCGACCTGTTCCGCCTGACCTTCGGCGGCGCCAACACCTTCGCCACGGCGGTGCTCGGCAGCTTCCCGGTGCTGTTCGGGCTGTCGTTCCAGGCAGGGGTCTGGTCGATCCTCCTGGGCATTGTCCTGGGCTCGATCATCCTCGCGCCAATGGGTCTGTTCGGCGCCCTGAACGGCACCAACAACGCGGTGTCGTCGGGCGCGCACTTCGGTGTGCACGGCCGGATCGTCGGCTCATTCCTGTCATTGCTGACTGCCGTGGCGTTTTTCTCGCTGTCGGTGTGGAGCTCCGGGGACGCGCTGATCGGCGGCGCCAAACGCATGGTCGGCCTGCCTGAAAACGACCTGACCCTGGCCGTCGCCTATGGCGTGTTCGCGGTGCTGGTGCTGGCGGTGTGCATCTATGGCTTCCGCTTCATGCTGTGGGTCAACAAGATCGCGGTGTTCGCTTCGAGCCTGCTGTTCCTGCTGGGCATCTTCGCCTTCAGTGGCAGCTTCGACGCGGGCTTCGCCGGCACTGTGAATCAGGGAAGCGAAGGCTTCTGGGCTGCGTTCATTGGCGCGGCTCTGCTGGCGATGAGTAACCCGGTGTCATTCGGCGCCTTTCTGGGCGACTGGTCGCGCTACATCCCACATCACACGTCGAAAAAACGCATCATGGCGTCGGTGTTTCTGGCGCAGGTCTGCACTCTGATCCCGTTCCTGTTCGGCCTGTGCACCGCCACCATCGTTGCGACCCAGGCGCCGCAGTACATCACCGACAACAACTACGTCGGCGGGCTGCTGGCAGTCTCGCCGAGCTGGTTCTTCCTGCCGGTGTGCCTGATTGCGATCATCGGCGGCATGTCCACCGGCACCACGTCGCTGTACGGCACAGGCCTGGACATGTCGAGCATGTTTCCGCGCCTGCTGAACCGCGCCCAGGCGACGATTCTGATCGGTATCGCGGCGATTGCCTTCATCTTCATCGGCCGTTTCGCCTTCAACCTGGTGCAGAGCGTGTCGACTTTCGCGGTGCTGATCGTCACCTGCACCTCGCCGTGGATCGTGATCATGGTACTGGGCCTGATCATCCGTCGCGGCTTCTACCACCCGGCTGACCTGCAGGTGTTCACTCGCGGCCAGAGCGGCGGCCACTACTGGTTCGAACACGGCTGGAACTGGCGTGGTCTGGGCGCCTGGATTCCCAGCGCGGCGGTGGGTCTGTGCTTCGTCAACCTGCCGGGGCAGTTCGTCGGCCCATTGGGCAACCTGGCGGGCGGCATCGACATCAGCCTGCCGATCACCCTGGGCCTGGCGGCGCTGCTGTACATCACCCTGCTGCGCACTTTCCCGGAGCCGATTGGCGTTTATGGCGATCAGGGCCCGCATCCGCTGTTGGGCAGCAACGCCCACCGCAACATGAAAAAGCCGATGGCTATCGGGTAAGCGCCAATCCGCCACACACACACAAGGCTCGCCATCATGACGAGCCTTTTTTCTTTTCAGGCACGACCGACGGCACATCGGCGGGTGGCATGAACACAACACATCCCGCACAATCCCCTCTTGTATCAGCCCCCCATAATCAGAAAACGTCAGCTCGCTCTATTGGAGATTACTCGCATGAACGCAAACGACTGGACCGAAGCTGCCCTGGCGAAATACATCGTGACCAACCCTGTGTTGAATGACGAAATCGCAAATCTTTCCCCCAAAGACCAGCAGGACCAGATCCGCTGGGCCTTCGAAGACGAAGCGGAGGCCCAAGGCATCGAGACCTGGGAGCTGGCGCTGACCTTCATTGCCGAATCCCCGGAGCAGCTCAAGGCCATGCGCCTGCAAGCGCATAAAGAAGCGGCGGACGCGCTGGGTATCGACTGGGAAGAATACCGCGCCGAAAACGCCATTTCCGAATAACGCAGCAACGCCCTCCTCCCTCGGGCCGCGCCCGCGACAACCCTGCGCGCGGCCCGAAACCCTGACTTGCCGGTCACCCTTAGCGCTTTACCTGGCCCCTGCGGGTGGGTAACGTCTGCGCCACTTCAAAACAAAAAAGGACTCGCTCCATGAGTGATTTGGTCGCGTATCAGCTGGACGACGGCGTCGCCACGCTGACCCTGAGCAACGGCAAGGTCAACGCCATCAGCAATGAGGTGATCGCGGCCTTCAACGCCGCGCTGGATCAGGCTGAGAAAGACCGCGCCGTGGTCATCATCACCAGTGCGCCGGGCATCCTTTCCGGTGGCTATGACCTGAAAATCATGACCTCAAGCCCGCAAGCGGCGATGGACCTGGTTGCCGCCGGCTCCACCCTCGCCCGCCGCATGCTCTCGCATCCCTTCCCGATCGTCGTCGCGTGCACCGGCCATGCCGTGGCCAAGGGCGCTTTCCTGCTGCTGTCGGCCGACTACCGCATCGGCGTCGAAGGCCCGTTCAGCATCGGCCTGAACGAAGTGCAGATCGGCATGACCATGCACCACGCCGGCATCGAACTGGCCCGTGATCGCCTGAGCAAGCCCGCGTTCGGACGTTCGGTGATCAATGGCGAAATGTACGACCCCGCAGGCGCCTTGCAGGCTGGCTTCCTCGACAAAGTCGTGGCCCCGGAGGAGCTTTCCGACACCGCCCGCACCGTGGCCCTGCAATTGAAGAAGATCAACATGAAGGCCCACCACCGCACCAAACTCAAGGTGCGCAAAGACTTCCTCGAGACACTGGACAAGGCCATCGAGCTGGATCGTCAGCATTCGTTCTGACGAGGTCTGTAGGAGCGCGCTTGCCCGCGATTGCGATCTGTCTGTTAAACCTGTGGGAATGACACAACACAATCGCGGGCAAGCGCGCTCCTACAAAACAACACCCCCACAGCGGCATTGACCCAGATCAATAAACCCCACCCCCGCCTTCCCTAGACTGCCTTTACCGCCAGCCTATTCGGGAATGCCCGCATGCTCGACGACCTTCGTTGGGACTCAGAACTCATCCGCCGCCACGATCTGACAGGACCGCGCTACACGTCCTACCCCACTGCGGTGCAATTTCACACACAGGTTGGCGCCTTCGATCTGCTGCATGCGCTGCGCGACAGCCGCAAGGCCCAGCGCCCGCTGTCGCTGTACGTGCACATCCCGTTCTGCGCCAACATCTGCTACTACTGCGCCTGCAACAAGGTGATCACCAAGGACCGCGGCCGCGCCCAGGCGTATTTGCAACGCCTGGAGCAGGAAATCCAGATGATTGCCTGCCATGTCGACGGTCGACAGGTGGTCGAGCAATTGCACTTTGGTGGCGGCACGCCGACCTTCCTGAACCACGTCGAGCTGCGTCAATTGATGGCTCACTTGCGCAAACACTTCACCTTGCTGGACGAGCATTCCGGCGACTACGGCATCGAGATCGACCCGCGCGAAGCCGACTGGTCGACCATGGGCCTGCTGCGAGAACTTGGCTTCAACCGCGTCAGCCTGGGCGTGCAGGACCTCGACCCAGTGGTACAACGCGCGATCAATCGCCTGCAAAGCCTGGACGAAACCCGCGCCATCATCGAAGCCGCACGCACTCTGCAATTCCGTTCGGTGAACATCGACCTGATCTATGGCCTGCCCCTGCAGACCCCGGACGGCTTCGCCCGCACGGTGGACAAAGTCATCGCCCTGCAGCCGGACCGGCTGTCGGTGTTCAACTACGCGCACCTGCCCGAGCGCTTCATGCCCCAGCGGCGCATCGATACCCAGCAACTGCCCAGCGCCGAACACAAGCTGCAAATGCTGCAGCGCACCATCGAACAACTCACTCGCGCCGGCTATCGCTACATCGGCATGGACCACTTTGCCCTGCCCGATGACGACCTGGCCATCGCCCAGGAAGAAGGCACGCTGCAACGCAACTTTCAGGGTTACACCACCCACGGTCACTGCGACCTGATCGGCCTGGGCGTGTCCGCCATCAGTCAGGTCGGCGATTTGTACTCGCAAAACAGCAGCGACCTGACCGATTACCAGAACCTGCTGGGCAGCGATCAACTGGCGACCAAACGCGGTCTGGTGTGCAACGTCGACGATCGTATTCGCCGAGCGGTTATCGGGCAGCTGATCTGCCATTTCTCGTTAGACTTTATCGCGATTGAAACCGCGTTCGATATCGACTTTCGGGGCTACTTCAACGACGTTTGGCCCAAATTGTTGGACATGGCCAGAGACGGTCTGATTCACCTGGATGCCAGCGGCATCCGCGTAACACCGGCCGGGCGCCTGTTGGTGCGTTCGGTGTGCATGGTGTTCGACGCGTATCTGGACCTACAAAACCGTCAGCGTTTTTCCAGAGTGATCTAGGACATTTGCGTGAAGACGGCAGGAATCATTTCTACGCCACGGAGGGCGCGTGCTGGTCTAAGGGCCAACCCCTGGGCTACCCTTACGACTGATGTGTGTTTTCTCACAAGGAATTACCCCCATGCCTGAGCCAGTCAAACTCCGTGCTCATACCCAGGCTCACTGCAAGGATTGCAGCCTGGCCCCGTTGTGCCTCCCGCTTTCATTGAATATGGAAGACATGGATGCACTGGACGACATCGTCAAACGTGGCCGCCCCTTGAAAAAAGGTGAATTTCTGTTTCGGCAGGGCGACGCGTTCGATTCCGTTTATGCCGTACGTTCCGGCGCCCTGAAGACCTTCAGCCTCAGCGATGGCGGTGAGGAACAGCTCACCGGCTTTCACCTGCCCAGCGAACTGGTGGGCCTGTCGGGCATGGATGCCGAGGCTTATCCGGTGTCTGCCCAGGCGATGGAGACGACGTCGGTGTGCGAAATCCCCTTCGAGCGTCTGGACGAGCTGTCGGTGCAATTGCCGCAGTTGCGCCGTCAATTGATGCGCGTGATGAGTCGGGAAATTCGCGACGATCAGCAAATGATGTTGCTGCTGTCCAAGAAGACCGCCGACGAGCGCATCGCGACCTTTCTGGTCAATCTGTCGGCCCGCTTCCGCGCCCGTGGTTTCTCGGCCAATCAGTTCCGCCTGAGCATGTCGCGTAACGAAATCGGCAATTACCTGGGGCTGGCCGTGGAGACCGTTTCGCGGGTGTTCACGCGCTTTCAGCAGAACGAGCTCATCGCCGCTGAAGGCAAGGAAATTCACATTCTGGACCCCATCCAGCTGTGCGCGTTGGCCGGGGGTTCTCTGGAAAGCTGATGCATCCGGGTTCGGGCGCAATTAGACTAGGCTCTTTGTGTCACCTTACTGCCCGAGCCCCTGATGATTTTCGACGAATTCAGCTTCAAATCCCTTATCCGCCCTGTGGTGGACTTTCCCAAGCCCGGCGTGATCTTTCGCGACATCACCCCGCTGTTCCAGTCGCCCAAGGCCCTGCGCCTGGTGATGGACAGCTTCGTGCAGCGCTACATCGACTCGGATTTCACCCACGTCGGCGCCATGGATGCGCGGGGTTTTCTGATCGGCTCGATCATCGCCTATGAACTGAACAAACCGCTGGTGCTGTTTCGCAAACAAGGCAAGCTGCCTGCCGACGTGCTGGCCGAGGGTTATCAGACCGAATACGGCGAAGCGTTTCTGGAAGTGCACGCCGACAGCCTGTGCGACGGTGATTCGGTGGTGATGTTCGATGACCTGATCGCTACCGGTGGCACGCTGATCGCTGCGGCCAACCTGATCCGCCGCATGGGCGCCAAGGTGCACGAAGCAGCCGCCATCATCGACCTGCCTGAGCTGGGCGGCTCGCAGCGCCTGCAAGACATGGAGATCCCGACGTTCTGCCTGACGCAGTTTGCGTTGACGGATAAGTAAAGCGACAGCGCGCCTTTCGTAAGAGCGCTCCATCTGACATTCACAGCTGAATCGGCTTGCGCCCCGCAAACGAATGCGCCAAGGTGCCGCCATCCACCAGCTCCAGCTCGCCACCCAGCGGCACACCGTGGGCGATACGCGAAGTGACCAAGCCTTTCTTGCTCAGCAACTGCGCGATGTAGTGCGCGGTGGCTTCACCTTCCACGGTCGGGTTGGTCGCCAGAATCACCTCGGTGAAGCTGCCCTGCTCTTCAATTCGTGCCATCAACTGCGGAATCCCGATCGCCTCGGGCCCAAGGCCGTCCAGCGGCGACAAATGCCCCTTGAGCACAAAGTAGCGACCGCGATAGCCGGTCTGCTCGACCGCGTACACGTCCATCGGCCCTTCCACCACGCACAACAAGGTGTCGTCGCGGCGGGTGTCGGCGCACTGCGGGCAGAGTTCTTCTTCGGTCAGGGTGCGGCACTGCTTGCAATGACCGACGCCGTCCATGGCCTGACTCAGGGCCTGCGCCAGACGCGAGCCGCCGCTGCGATCGCGCTCAAGCAGCTGCAACGCCATGCGTTGAGCGGTTTTCTGACCGACGCCGGGGAGAATGCGCAGGGAGTCGATCAACTGGCGAATCAGGGGGCTGAAGCTCATTGAGGAAAAGTCTCACAAAAACACGAGACGCGGTTTATACCCGCGCCTCTGACAAGCGTCAAATCACGCTCAGGACACCTTGACCACCAGCTTGCCGAAGTTCTTGCCTTCCAGCATGCCAATGAACGCATCCGGGGCATGTTCCAGACCTTCAACCACGTCTTCACGGAACTTGACCTTGCCGTCCTTCACCAATGGCACCATGGCCTGCATGAATTCGTCCAGGCGGTGGTAATACTCTTCATAAACGATAAAACCCTGAATCTTCGCGCGTTTGGTCAGCAGGGTGCGCATCAGCAGTGGCAAGTGATTCGGCCCCTCGGGCACGCGCTGGGCGTTGTATTGCGCGATGACGCCGCACAGCGGAATGCGCGCACGCTCGTTGAGCAACGGGATCACCGCCTCGAAGACCTTGCCGCCCACCAGCTCGAAATAGATGTCGATGCCGCTGGGGCAGGCCTCGCTCAGTTGTTCGGCGAAGTGTTCGCTGCGGTGATCGATGCAGTCGTCGAACCCCAGCTCATCAATGACATACCGGCATTTGTCGATACCACCGGCGATCCCTACCACGCGCAGGCCCTGCAGCTTGGCAACCTGGCCGACCACAGACCCGACGGCGCCGGAAGCCGCCGCGACCACCAGCGTCTCGCCAGCCTTGGGCTGACCGATGTGCATCAGGCCCATGTAGCCGGTGATGCCCGGCATGCCGAGCACACCCACAGCCATCGATGGGCTGGGCAGGTCCTCGGGCACCGGCAGCAGATTCTTGCCATCGGAAATGCTGTGGCTCTGCCAGCCGGTCTGACCGACCACCAGATCGCCTTCCTTGAACGCCGGGTTGCGCGACTGCTCCACCACGCTCACCGCGCCGCCTTCCATGACCGCGTCGATTTCCACGGGTGGCGCGTAGGACGGCGCATCGCTCATGCGACCGCGCATGTATGGGTCAAGGGAAAGATACAGCGTGCGCAGTTGAATCTGGCCGTCTTGCAGGTCAGGCAACGCCTCGCGTTCGAGTCGGAAGTTTTCCGGGGTGGGTGAGCCCTGGGGGCGCGAGGCGAGGACGATACGCTGGTTCAGGATCAGTTCTTGCGACATCGGGGGCGGCTCCTTGAATGGCTATAAAAAGCAGACCGTGGCTGTCGGGCGGCGTTCGGTTGGATACCCAAGGGGCATGACACTGGAATGCAGGCTTGCGCAAACAAAAATGCCAGGCACAAGGCCTGGCATTAAGGGGTGTTGCTGCGACCGATGGATCAGAACGGCAGCTTCATGCCGGGTGGCAGTTGCATGCCGGCGGTCATGCTGGCGGTTTTTTCCGCGCTGGCCGCTTCGATCTTGCGCACGGCGTCGTTGACGGCGGCAGCGATCAGGTCTTCAAGGATGTCTTTGTCTTCCTGCATCAGGCTGTCATCCAGGCTGACGCGCTTGACGTCGTGACGACCGGTCATCACCACGCTCACCAAGCCTGCACCCGATTGGCCGGTCACTTCGGCATTGGCCAGTTCTTCCTGCATCTTGGCCATTTTTTCCTGCATTTGCTGAGCCTGCTTCATCAGGCCAGCCATGCCACCTTTCATCATGGGAGTTCTCCTCGAAAGTCGTTGGGGTCAATTGCGCGGCGCCAATCAAGCTTAGCGCCTCGCGGTGATTAAGGGGTGACGGGCGCATCCACCGGAGCAATCGTATCGTCGCGAATGAACGCGCCAAATTGTTCCATCATCTGCTGAATGAACGGATCGCTGTGAATCGACGCCTCCGCCTGACGCTGACGATCGGCACGCTTGCGCGCCGCTGCCTGGGCCGGGGTTTCCTGTTCGGGCTTGATCAGCTCGATACTCAGGTTGAGGGTGCGCTCGTGGTATTGGTTCAACGCGTCGTTCAGACGGCGCTGTTGTGTGGCATTGAACAGGGCGCTGTGGGCCGGGTCCAGGTGCAGCAGCCAGTTGTCGCCGTCCACCGCGATCAGCGTGCAGTTGGCGGCGATGCTGCCGGTCATGCCGGAGATCGGCAGTTTCGGGAACAGCTCCAGCCAGTCGGCGGCCAGGCCCGTGGCAGGCTTGGCGGCGGGCAGCAGCTCAGGCTCTTTTTCCACGGCTTCCACGGCGTCGTGGGCCAGATCGTCAAGATAGGCGAACGACGCCGGGTCGATGTCCACGTCCGGCTCGTAATAATCGTCATCCGGTGGCGGCTCGTCATCGCGCTCCATGGGCGCAGGCACATAGGCCACCGCGTCAGGCACGTGTTCGAGCATGCCCGGCGTCACCACTTCAGCGGCGGCCTGCATCTGCTCGGGCGAGACTTCCTCAGGCGCGTCCGGCACGGGGCTGGCAGGCGCAGGCGACGGCATCGGGGTCAGCTCGGGCTGCTCGGCGACGGTGTCGAGCACGGGCTCCGGGACTTCTTCGGCGACAGGCGCTGCGACAGGCTCGGGCTCAGGTGCGCTAACCGGCTGAGCCGCGTTCGGCTCGTTCCATGGCAGGTCGACTTCCTCGACAGGGGCGACCGGAGCCTCAACTTTGGTCGCTTCGACGACGGGGGTTGCAGCTGCAACAGGCGCCGCGACAGGAGCTGGCGTCTGGGCAACAGGCGCAGGCGCAACCGGTGCCGGGACGTGAGCCGGTGCCGGAGCAACAGGTGCCGCACCGGCCACCGCTGCCTGGGAATCAACCGTGGCCGGGTTGATCCCCACTGACTTTAGCGGTTGTCGGGGCGCGTTCTCGCTGTCTGCCGGGCGGAACGCCAGCATGCGCAGCAGCACCATTTCGAAGCCGCCACGGGGGTCCGGCGCCAACGGCAAGTCGCGGCGCCCGATCAGGCCCATCTGGTAATAGAACTGCACGTCTTCGGCAGGCAGGGCCTGAGCCAGCGCCAACACGCGATCACGGTCGCCATGGCCGTTGTCGACGCCCTCCGGCAGCGCCTGGGCAATGGCCACACGGTGCAGCACGTTGAGGATTTCCGAAAGCACGCCGCTCCAATCCGGACCCTGCTCGGCCAGGTGGCGCACGGCCTCCAGCAGCGAGCGGGCATCGCCGTCGATCAGCGCGGTGAGCACGTCGTAGACCTGGCCGTGATCCAGCGTGCCGAGCATGGCCCGCACGTCAGTGGCCAGCACCTTGCCCTCACCAAAAGCGATAGCCTGATCGGTCAGGCTCATGGCGTCGCGCATCGAACCGTCGGCTGCGCGGCCCAGCAGCCAGAGCGCGTCGTCTTCGAAAGGAATGTTTTCAGCGCCCAGCACGTGGGTCAGGTGCTCGACCACACGCTCCGGCGTCATGTTCTTCAGCGAGAACTGCAGGCAGCGCGACAGGATGGTGGCCGGCAGCTTTTGCGGGTCGGTGGTGGCGAGGATGAACTTGACGTAGGGCGGCGGCTCTTCCAGCGTCTTGAGCAAGGCGTTGAACGAGTGGCTGGAGAGCATGTGCACTTCGTCGATCAGGTAGACCTTGAAGCGCCCACGGCTCGGCGCGTACTGCACGTTGTCCAGCAGCTCGCGAGTGTCTTCGACCTTGGTGCGGCTCGCGGCGTCGATCTCGATCAGGTCGACGAAACGGCCTTCGTCGATCTCCCGGCACACCGAACATTCGCCGCAGGGCGAGGAAGTGATACCGGTTTCACAGTTCAGGCATTTGGCGATGATCCGCGCGATGGTGGTCTTGCCGACCCCGCGCGTGCCAGTGAATAAATAGGCATGGTGCAGGCGCTGGCTGTCCAGCGCGTTGATCAAGGCCTTGAGCACATGGGTCTGGCCGACCATTTCGCGGAACGAGCGCGGACGCCATTTACGTGCAAGAACCTGATAACTCATTGAAAACCGTCGCGACTGGGTTGCGTAAGACCGCTAATGCTAGCGGAGCGGGGGCAAAATTGCATCCGGGCAATATGAACACACGCATTCACATGATCTGGCGCTAAACTGCCATCACCGCCCGATAGCACCCATTTGCTCTTAAAGGGGACCCTATGCGTCTGCTGGCATTGAGCGCTGTGATGCTAATGAGTGGAAATGTCGCGGCCGAGGAAGCCCCGCTGAGGTTCTCCATCGCCGACGCCTGGGCCATGCCGCTGGTGCAGATCGACGATCACCAGCCCACCAGCGGCATCATTTTCGACATCATGCAGAGCATGGCCGCTCAGGCCAATTTGTCGGCGGAATATCGCGTGGTGCCGATCCAGCGCGTGCAGCGCACCCTGGAACGCGGCGCCATCGATGTGCGCTGTTATGCCGCGCAATCGTGGATGCCCAACCTGTCCGGCGACTACACGTGGAGTCTGCCGCTGTTGATCCAGCGTGATTTGTTGATCAGCACGCCAGACAACGCCACGCCCCGAGTCCCCGCATCGCTGACCAACGAGACCATCGGCACGGTGCTCGGTTACGTCTACCCCACGCTGCAGAACGCCTTCGACAATCGTCAGCTGCGTCGCGACGATGCCCGTAGCGAAGTACAGGTCCTACAGAAACTTCAGATTCATCGCTATCGCTATGCCATCGGCAACCAGTGGTCCCTGGACTGGTTCAACCGTAACCTGCCCGACGACCAGAAACTGCGCGGCGTGGCGGTGATCGACGAGCAACCGGTGGGCTGCATCGTGCGCAACGACACCGACATCCCGGCACAACGGCTGATGCGCATCCTGCTGCGCATGCGAATGTCCGGGAAGATCGACCGGATCATGAGCCGTTACAACACGGTTTCCGGCTTACCGGCGGACCGCCCCGCAGCGCCCTGACCCCCGTGCTTGAACCTGTAGCATTAACGTCACATTGCGGGATTAGGCTCCGTCGACATAATTGGTTACACCTCTTCGTCAGCGAGCAGGAGCCGTGATGAGCGATAAACCACAAGATCCCAGCCAGCCATCCGTCAACGACACCCCCACCGATTCCCCCAAAGACACCAGCCGACGCCGTTTTCTCGGCGGTGTGGCGGTGCTGGGTGCAGGCGCCACGCTGAGCGGCGTCGTGGCGGCCAGTGAAAAAACCGCTGAAGGTAAATCCAGCGCGCTGGAAACCACCCTCACCGGCGCGGCACTCGACAAGGCGTTGCGGGACAACGTCAAGACCATCGTGGTGATCTACGCCGAGAACCGCAGCTTCAACAACCTGTTCGCCAATTTCCCCGGCGTGGAAAAGCCCCTGTCGGCGGCCAAGCCGGACGACTATCGCCAGCGCGACCGCGACGGCAAGGTGCTGGAAACCCTGCCCTCGTGCTGGGGCGGCGTCTGCCAGGTCGGCCCGCAGAGCCTGGACGGCGTGACCTATGCCACCGGCGTGCAATATCAGGAAAACCTGCCCAACGCGCCCTATGCCCTCAAGGGCCCGAGCGGTGAAGACCTGCCCCTGGGCGTGGTCACTCGCGACCTCTGGCACGTGTTCTATCAGAACCAGATGCAGATCAACGGCGGCAAGAACGACGGTTTCGTCGCCTGGGCCGACTCCGGCGGCCTGACCATGGGCTACTACGGCCAGAGCCAGTATTCCCTGCGTCTGTGGGACGTCGCCAAGGAGTTCGTGCTCTGCGACAACTTCTTCCAGGGCGCTTTCGGCGGCTCGTTCCTCAACCACCAGTACCTGATTTCGGCCAAGGTGCCGTTCTACCCGGACGCCGCCAACTCACCGGCCAAGTCGCAGATGGCCACACTTGAGAGCAACGATCCGCTGGACTACCGCCTCAAGCCGCTGGAGAAATCCCCGGCCAGCGCCATGTCCGGTCCGCCGCAGTTTGGCCCCAGCGCCCTGACGCCGGATGGCTACGCGGTCAACACCATGGCCCCGCCCTACTGGCCGACCTGGCTGCGCGACAAGGAAAAACCCGATTACTCGCAGCCTAACCTGGCCAACGTGCTGGTGCCGCAAAGCCATGATCACATCGGCGACAAGCTGTCGAAGAAGAACGTCGACTGGGCTTGGTACGCCGGGGCCTGGCAGGTCACGCTGGATGAATACAAGGACTCGGCGGGCATCCCCAAGATCCCTAACTTCCAGTACCACCATCAGCCGTTCAACTACTTCAAGCAGCAAGGCCCGGAGAACCCGGCCGAGCGCAAGAAGCGCCTGCGCGACGGCGGGTTGGGCGACGACTTCAATACCAACAAATTCCTCGCCGACGCCGAAGCGGGCAAGCTGCCTGCGGTGACCTTCTACAAGCCTCAGGGCAACCTGAACATGCACGCCGGTTACGCCGACGTCGCCGCCGGTGATCGACACATCGACCGCGCGGTGAAGGTTTTGCGCAACAGCCCGCAATGGAAAAACATGGTGGTGATCGTCACCGTCGATGAGAACGGCGGCTGGTGGGACCACGTGGCGCCGCCCAAGGGCGACCGCTGGGGCCCGGGCACACGCATTCCGGCCATCGTCGTTTCGCCGTTCGCGCGTCAAGGCACGGTGGACCACACGGTTTACGATACTGCGTCGATCCTGCGTTTGATCACCCGCGTGCATGGCCTGGAGAAACTCGACGGCCTCAAGGAACGGGACGACGCCATGATCGCGCGCGGACAGGCGCCCATGGGTGACCTGACTAACGCATTGCGTTTCCCCGCTTGATCCCACGTCGGGCTGTAGGACGTTGCAGGGAGTCAGGAGACGTCTTGCAACGTTTGCCCCGTTGACCCGCTGACGCGGTGCGTATTCCTTCAAGGTTCCAATCACCTTGCAAGGAAGCAACATCATGAACGCAACATCTTCTAATTACGTACCGACCTGGCGCACCGCCACCGACCTGTTGGTGGTGCACTGCTCGGCCACCCGCCCCACCCAGGACATTGGCGTGCGGGATATCACTCAGTGGCATATCCAGCGCGGCTTCGACACCGTGGGCTATCACTACGTCATCCGCCGCAACGGCGAGGTGGAGCGCGGGCGCCCGGAGAACGCCGTCGGCGCCCACGTCAGAGGGCAGAACGTCAACTCCATCGGCATCTGCCTGGCGGGTGGCGTGGACAACGCAGGGAAACCGGCCAACAACTTCACCGCCGCGCAGTTCGTCGCCTTGCACCAATTGCTCGATGAGCTGCGCAAACGCTATCCCGAGGCCCGTGTTCTGGGCCACCGGGACCTGTCGCCGGACCGCAACGGTGACGGCGTCATCAGCCCCAACGAATTCATCAAGGCCTGCCCGTCGTTCGATGTCGCCACGTGGCTCGCAAACGGCTGATCCTGTTGAATTTCGGCTTCTGCAGACCACACACATCGACTGAAAATGCGCGTGGATCTGTGCCTGTACAGCGTGGTCACTCCTGCTTAGAGTGACCGCGCCCGACCGCACAAACAGGAGAGTGCCATGCCCCAAGCCCTGAGTTTTCAGCAGGTTGACGTTTTTTCCAGCGCCGCCACCCAAGGCAATCCGCTGGCCGTGGTGATTGCTGCCGACGACGTCAGCGATGAACAAATGGCCGCCTTCGCCCGCTGGACCAACCTCAGCGAAACCACTTTCCTGCTGCGCCCCACCCACCCCGACGCCGACTACCGCGTGCGCATTTTTACCACCACCCGCGAGCTGCCGTTCGCCGGTCATCCGACCCTGGGCAGCTGCTTTGTCTGGCTCGACAACGGCGGCACGCCCAAGGGCGATGAAATCGTCCAGGAATGCGGGGTTGGCCTGGTCCGCCTGCGTCGCGACGGCTTGCGCCTGGCGTTTTCCGCGCCGCCACTGTTGCGCGATGGCCCGGTCGAGGCCGAGGTTTTGCACACCCTCGCAGCCGGCCTGGGTGTGGCACCCGAGCGCATCATCGCCAGCCAATGGGCAGATAACGGCCCCGGCTGGGTCGCGGTCATGCTCCAGAGCCGCGAAGAACTGCTGGCGATCCGCCCGGATTATCAGGCGCTCAAAGGCTTTAATGTCGGTGTGGTCGCGCCCTGGACCGGCCCGGATGCCGAGGCTGATTTCGAGGTCCGCGCACTGATCAGCGAGATCGCCGCGGAAGACCCGGTCACCGGCAGTCTCAACGCCAGCCTCGCGCAGTGGCTGATTGGCGCAGGCCTGGCGCCAAGCCGATACACCGCGCGGCAAGGGACAGTCATTGGCCACAAGGGGCAGATCAGCGTCGAGCAGATTGGCGAGCGGATCTGGATTGGTGGTGATGTACAGAAATGCATCGTAGGGCGTGTGGACCTATAATCCCGACGCTCATCGCCAATGCGTCTAACACGCGCCGTTGCCCGCCCCTAGAATTGAATTGGGGCAGGCAATAACTGAGCCGTACGATGAGCAGTGAATCGGACCACAACAAATTCAAGACGGATTATCGGGAATACTCGGCTCGTTCCAGGACGGCTCATGAATTTCGCCCCCTTCCCTCGGCAAGCGCAACGCCAACCCCGCCAGTACCAGCGCCACCAGGCCAATCGCCCCGTAGACGCCCACAAACGACCCGTTGACCCCGGCCAATAACCCGCCACTGAAGTTGCCGACCATCCCGCCCACGCCCTGCATGATGTTGGCCACGCCAAAGATCGTGACCGCCAATGCCGCGCTGCCGGCCATTTTCGACACGTAGGCCGGGATCAGACCGAAGATCGGGTAGAACGCCAGGGCGAACAGCACGCCGGCCACCAGCGTCCAGTAGCCAGTGGGGTGCACGACCAGGATCAACGCGGCCAGCGCCACGCTGATGTACACCAGCATCATGGTGATGCGCAGGCCGATGCGGTCAGACAACCCACCCACGGCGAGCCCGGCGAACATGCCGATAAAACCAATGCTGGCCCAGATCTGCGCGGTGGACGTCACGTCGAAATTCAATTCATTGCGCAGGTAGGACGAGAGGTAATTCTGGAAAGGAAAGGTCGAGAACCCGAGCAGGAAGGTCATTGCCCAGACGATCAGCACCCAGGGTTGCATCAAGGCGGATTTGCCGACACGGATTGCAGGAGCACTCGCCGCTGCGGCTTCAGGCTCGCGAGCGAACAACCGGGCCTTCTTGAACACCAACAGCACGCCGACCGCCAGCACCAGAGTAATCAACCCCACGATCCACCACACCGTTCGCCACTCGCCTTGCGGCGCGTAAAGCGGCACCAGCAGGCTGTTGATGAACACGCCATAACTGGTGCCGCTGGAGACCAGCCCCATGGCCATGCCACGGTATTTGAAGGCGACGGAGCGGGCGATGACGTCAACCATGGGCACGAACACCGAGGCCGCCGTACCTGCCAGAATCGTCAACAGCGCGCCGATCAACAGGATGTTGTGGGCCTGGGAAAGCAGCAGCAACGCCGCCGCGCATACCACGCCGGAACCGAAGATAACCCAGCCTCCCCCAACCCGCGCCGTGAGCCAGGCCGCGAGCAGCGCACTGACGAGATAGCCGAACTGCCCCGCCGCCGTGATGCTGCCCACGTAGGCGATGTCGAAACCCAGACTCTCGCGCATGTCCGGCACCAGTTGCGCGAAGAGGTAGATCCCGAAACCGAAAGTCGCTGCCACCAGACCGGTCAGCAGAACCACAATCAAAGCATTGATACGCATCGTCAGCTTCCTTTCTTACATGAGAGAGGGAAAAGCCTTACGCAGGTTGCGCTGCGTCGATCAGCTCGGCGGCCAGGTCTTTGGCCAGCAGAAATACGCTGTCATCGTTCTCCAGAGCCCCGGTCAGAAACGCCCCTTCCAGCAGCAGGAAGAGTCTTCGCACCAGAATCTGTGGATTGTTGAGCCCGGCCATTTCGGCCAGCTCCAGCAGGTGTTGCTTCACCCCGGACTTGTGCCGGTCAACGGCCAGTCGCACGGGGTGGGCCCGGTCGGGGAACTCGGCTGCCGAATTGACATAGGGGCAACCGCGCAAACCGCCCTCCCGCAGCCACTGCCGATGCAGGTCGAACAAACCGAGCAGCTTTTGCGCAGGCGCCTCACTGGCGGCCAGGGTCTGCTGCACGGCGGCTTCCCAACGCTCGTTGCGTTTGTCGAGAAAGGCCACGATCAGGTCGTCTTTGGAAGCGAAGTGCGCGTACAGCGTCATCTTCGACATGCCCGCGTACTCGGCCACGGCAGCGATGCCGGTGGCGTTGATACCGTCGCGGAAAAACAGCGTAGAGGCGGCATCGATCAGGCGCTGGTGATTGGCGCTGGAATCGCGGGAGGTCGCCATGGAGTGATCCTCGAAGTGAACTGTACTGACCGGTAAGGATAATTACAAACCGCAGAAATGCCAGCCCCGATCCGCTCATTCGACGGACGGTGGGTGATTCAAAGTGGGATCAGCGGCAGGGAAAAGCTTTTTCAGCGCAGCGACGACCAGCACGGATTCGTTCAGATGTAAGCTTTGCGGGTGTTCTTCCAGGGACTGCACGACGACGCGCATGGACTGCACCATCGGAATCCCGCCCTCCGGCACGCAGACGAACTTCGGCGTTCCGCCTGCTTCATGCAGGATGTCCAGCGTGTCCATGGTGGCCTGCAATACGCCAACGCAATGCCCCACGCCCACCGGATTCTTCGCCGCACCGCCGCTCATGCTGTTGATGCCATCCTGGCATTCGAGCAAGAGCTTGTTGCCGTCAGCCATGGCCCCGGCGCTAAAGCACAGGGCTAACAACGTCGAACAGCACAGGGCGGCCCTAACCATCAGCGCAGCCACAATTCCTTGACCGAATGATCCGACGTCTTGCGCACAACGAGGCTAGCGCGTTCGCGGGTCGGCAGGATGTTTTCCAGGAGATTGGGGCGGTTGATGTCGCGCCAGATCTTGCGCGCGGCATCCGGGGATTTTTCCGGCGGCAGGTCGGCCAGTTCGCGGAAATAGGCACCGCGAGCGCGAAACGCTGTACGTTGCAGCATCAGGAAGCGCTCGACGTACCAGCGCTCGATGTCCGCTTCGTCGGCATCCAGATAAATGGAGAAATCGAAGAAATCCGACACGATGGTGCCTGGTTTCTGACCGTCGTTGCCTTCGGTCTGCAGCACGTTCAGGCCTTCGAAAATCAGGATGTCCGGCTGACTCACTTCAAGAACCTTGTCCGGCACGATGTCGTAGCTGATGTGCGAATAGACCGGCGCGCTGATCTTCGCGACACCCGCCTTGAGGTCCGAGAGAAACTTGACCATGCGCTTGCGATCGTAGCTTTCCGGGAAGCCCTTGCGGTGCATGATGTCATCGGCTGCAAGCTTGGCGTTGGGGTGCAGGAAGCCGTCGGTGGTGACCAGATCGACCCGCGGATGATCCGGCCAGCGCGCCATCAGCGCCTGCAGCACCCGGGCAAACGTGCTCTTGCCCACCGCGACACTGCCGGCGACGGCAACGACAAAGGTCTGTTTTTTTGCAGGACGACCCAGAAAGGTGTCCTTGATGCTGGCCAGATTGCGCGCGGCGCTGACATGCAGGTTGATCAGGCGCGACAGCGGAAGATAGATGTTGACGACATCTTCCAGGGAAATATCTTCGTTTACGCCTCGTAACGCCGCCAGGTCTTCTTCGGACAACGTCAGTGGCGTGCTGGCGCGCAGCCCCGCCCACTCCTTGCTGGTCATTACGAGATAGTCATCAGGCGCCATCTATAGCCTTCCAATCAGGTGTCGGTATCGACAATGGTGCGAAGACTATCGTATTGACCCAAAAACGGGGCAGATTTCTTTGATTTGCCACGCATTATTGGCGCAAAGGACGTTGATCCAGCGCCGTGTATTGCGCCAGATCAAAGGTGCTGTTCAAGGCAAGCGTTACGCGCTTCGGTACTCGATGGTCAGGTGCGAAACCTCGTGCACCACGCGCAACCGCTCGCGAATGGTTTCAGCCGTGGTTTCGGCCTTGGCCAGCACGCTGACAATTGCCGCGCGAGCCTGCGGGCCGACCTTCCAGACGTGCAAGTCGGTGATCTGCACATCGCCATCGGCCTCGACCACTTCGCGAATTTCCTGCGCCACGGACTCGTCCGTGACATCCAGCAGGACGTTGGCGCTCTGGCGAATGAGGCCGATGGACCACTTGGCAATGACCACCGCACCGACCACGCCCATGATCGGGTCGAGCCAGACCCAGCCCAGATAACGCCCCGCCAGCAAGGCGGCGATGGCCAGCACCGAGGTCAGGGCATCGGCCAGCACGTGTACGTACGCGGAACGCAGATTGTTGTCCCCACCGTGGGCATGATGGTGATGGCTATGTTCGCGATGATCGTGGCTGTGATGAGCATGATCATGGTGCCCGTGATGATGCCCACCGCCCGCCAGCATGAAGGCGCTGACGATGTTGACCGCCAGCCCCACCACCGCGATCAACGTGGCTTCGCCAAAGGCCACTTGAGTCGGCTGAAACAGTCGCAGCAGGGATTCGATGCCGATGCCCAGCGCCACCAGCATCAGGATCAGCGCCGAAGCAAAACCCGCCAGGTCCCCCACCTTGCCCGTGCCGAAGCTGAAGCGGCCGTTGTTGGCGTTGCGCCTGGCAAACGAGTACGCCGCTGCTGCGATGCCCAACGCCCCGGCGTGGGTCGCCATGTGAAACCCGTCGGCCAGCAGGGCCATGGAGCCGGTCACGTAACCGGCGCCGATCTCACCCACCATCATGACGAATGTCAGCAACACCACCCACAGCGTGCGCCGGGCATTGTCGTCGTGGGACTGACTGAGGAACACATGCTCGTGAGTGTGTTGCTGCGCAGTGGCCATAAGGCCTCCTTATTTCGAATAGCGGCGAATGGCTTCGAGCAGGTCTTCCAGGCCTTGCGCCCGTTCCTCGTCGCTCAAACCGGGATGCGCCACATGCTCGCGGGCGTGGGCTTCGATGATCTGGTCCAGCAGGCCGTTGATCGCCCCGCGCGTGGCCGCGACCAGATGCAGCGTCTTGGCGCAGTCAGCGTCCGACTCCAGGCCCCGCTCGATCGCCTGCACCTGCCCGGCGATGCGTCGCACGCGCTTAAGCAAGTCATCCCTCTCAGCGTGTAAATGCGCCATACCATACCCCCCCTACCTATATGAGGCGGGATTCTGGGCTCCTTTCGGTGAAGAAACAAGTCCATCCGGCTTCTCCCACACGTTCCCATGCAGATACAGCCACTCCTTAGGGACAGTTTCCGGAGGGCTCTCAGGCATCGGCTGCAGCGCAAATAAATGGAACTCCTTATGACCCGCTGGTGACGAATAGCCATCATTCATCACCACTACCCTGAGGCGCTCTTTGATGCGGCTTGAATCCCTGGCTTTGCGACTGCTTGCCACCCTGAATGATGAAGTCACCTCGCGGGTTTACCCGCTGGACTTCACTGCGCTGCTGTACCTGCGCGACCAGGGGTATGCCGATGTGTCAGTGGTCAATGGCTACGTGGTGGCTGGCCGCACGCCTGCCGGAAAACAGTTCGCCAGCGAGCGCGCCGGGCGGCACTGAAGCCGCCTCAATAGCCGTGGGATTCGCGGAATTTCTGGTAGTTGTGGTACTCGATCCACGCCACCACATCAAAGGGCACATAAAGCTGCCGCCGGGCCCGCGAGATGGCGATGTACACCGCGCAGATGCGCTGATCGAAGGCGTAGGCGTCCTTGAATTTGACGTTAGTCAGAAGCTCCGGCGTGAGCAGCACCTGATCGAACTCCATGCCCCCCGCTTCCTCCGCCTGCATCAGCATGCACCGCTTGCCCGGGTCGCCCAGCAACCGGTTGATGCGCGTGACATCGGCGACCTTGAAGTCCTTGTTTTTCAGCAACGCCTCGATCCACAGAAACGATTCGTCGAAGCGATTGGCCTCATGCACTTGGGCCCAGTCGGCCATGTCGCTGAAGTACGGATGCAGCCCCAAGGCGCTGCGCTCGGGCGCGTAAAAGCTGGGGTCGGACAGCCCCACCGCCGTGCTCATGAAGTGCTCGAAGCTGCGCTGGGTCGCGGCATCCGGATAGCCGAACAGGCATTGCGCAGCGTGCAGTTCGATGGCCCATTTCATCGTGTCCCAGGGCGATGCGGTCAGCACCACGCAGCCTTCCGGCGGCACGAAACCTTCGGGGTACGTCTGAATGCTGACATCCGCATCCCGCGCCCCTTCGAACGGCACCTTACCCTTCTCCGAATGCTGATAGATCAGCGGATTGACCAGCCGCTCGACGCTCGGCCCCGAGCGCACGGAAAAGCTGATGTCGGTCTGGCGCACCGTGCGCTCACGCTTGACCCTCACCCGCCCGGCCTGCTGATACTCGTCGCCCAGGGTGATCAGCACCTGCCGCCCGCGCTCGATGATCTGCAGCAGCGCCGGCGGGATGTCCTGGCTCTCGTCGATCAGCACATGGGTGTAACGGTCGGGCATCGAGCAGCCCTGCAGATTGGCGCGCTTGATCATCCACAGCGCCTCGAAGCCGGTCTGCCCGCCCCACGCCGGATTGGCCTCAAGGTAAACCCACAGGCGGCTCGAATACTCCAGCAACACCTGACTGTCGACGCTGCCCAGCGGCTGATTGAAGTGCGGCAAATGTTTGCCGGACAGGCTGTGATCCCACGACTGGCAATAGCCCTCCAGCACCTTGAGGCAGATGTCCAGCGTGGCCTGCGCGCCATGATCGCGAAAACCGAGGATGTTCAATTCCTCGGCCAACGCCTGCTTGCTCGGCCCGCGAAACACCGCAGTCTCAGGCGCCGCACGTGGGCCACGCAACAACGCCTGGGCAAACGCCTTGAACGTCGAACCCGGCCCCTTGCCCTTGCCATGCCCGCCCTTCAAACGCGCGCGCAGCGTGTTCAATTTGCCCGGCGTGCGCGCCAGCAACAGCGTGCGCTCCGGACGCAGGCACTCGATCAGCACGCCCAGCAAATGGCTCTTGCCGATACCCGCGTAGCCCTGCACGTGCAGGTCTTCATCCAGATTGGCGCGAAAGGTGCGAACCAGCTTGTCCTGAGCCGCACTCAACCAGCGCTCGCGAAAACGCGGTGTGACCATCTGCTGGCTGAACGGGTTGTTTTTCTGGTGATGACGAACCTTGTACTCAACGTCCCACTTGCCATCGGGCAGCAGGTAATCCCCCGCCGAGACCTCCTCGGCCAGCAGCAAACGCAGGTTCAGGTGTTTGATCGCATCAAGGCCGAAATACAGCTTGCGCGGGTCGAACAGGCGACGCGCTTCCGACAATAAAGAAGAGCGGCTGTCGACAGACCAGCCGATCAGCCGCGCCAGAATCTTCTCTGCTGCTTCGCAGGTCAGGTCTTTTTCCGACGCCTGCGCCAGATTCTGGATGACCAGTACTGCCGCCAGTTCCGCGTCGGTGAGAGCGTCGAGGGCTTTCGCGCCATCGGCTTTCAGGCCCTCGCAGGTGTCGGCGGTGACAGGGAGGAAAACCGGGGTCGCTAAATCAAGGTGCTCAGGTTGCATACAGCCTCACAGCCAGGGAAAACACGGCGCGGGGTCAATCCTGGCCAGGGTTGTCATGTGAATCAGGGGCGTCGTCGATTTGCGCACCGGGATGTGGGGCACTCAGCTCAAAACGATAGTCGCCCAGAGAGCCCGACATGCCGCCCGCAGCTCGCCGCTTGTCGCCTGCGTCCAGCTCGCGATGCAGCTCGTGCACCGCCATGTCCAGCAGCCTGCGCAAGTCGTCGACGCTGTTCGCAGATATCTTCAAGTGCAGGCCAAACGTGTCGGCTTCAGCGGCGGTCGCCAGGTCATCGGGTTGTTCAGGATCACCCACCGGCTGGCGGGTCGAGGCAGCCAGAATCTCGGCATGCTCCTCGTCCATCAGGTCCAGCACCCGCGACAACTCAAGCGTCCTCTCGGGCTGCGACTGCATCCGGTCCTTGATCTCCAGCCGACGCATCTGCCACTCGCGCAGCTTACCTCGGGTCAGGTCGTCAATTTTGTCCACGTGCCCTATCTCTCGGTATCGGGAGCCGGATTATGCCATTGATTACCGTGCGGGGCCGAACGACGCGCGCATGCTTGGCGATAAGCCCTATCACGAAACGATCTGGGGCAATCCCTGGTGGGTGCTAGTTTCAGCTTATAGCCCCAGGAGTTTGCGCCATGACACGGACAGTCACCGAAGACCTCACCTCGACCAAGTACGAGTTCGCAGCACCGAAGATAGTAGAGACAGATGAACATACGGTTCCTCTGGAATTACTGCGTAGCGGATTTACAGTCGAAATCCCACCTGTACCCAATGCATCTCCCGGCGACTCAGGACAGGTCGTCGTCGTGAGCAAGTACGGAATGTCGGGAATTCCGTTCTCCCTTGAAGACCCTACGAAGCCTATCCACATTCGCTTCGAAGCTGATCAGTTGCGGTCCATTGCCGGGAACGGGCGCGTCCAATACCTGATCTTGCGAGGCTCGGTCGGAGCTTCGGACGAACGAGACGCCTATTTTCAGGAATCTATCCCAACACCACGAATAAAAGGTTTCGAAGAGCACAACAGGGACGACTTCATCATTCCTGGCGAGGCCGCCGAAAACGGCCTGACTATCCTCATTGCGCCCTATGAAAACATGACACCTGGCGACAGCGTTACTCTCTTCGCAACCGCATCCCGTCACGGATCGGGGATGTGGCTGGAGTACTTGATCACGCAAGATGATGTGTCTAAAACCCTGGAGTTTCCCTACTCCGCAGACAAGCTGGCAAGGCTGGTACCCGGAACAATCAACCTCGGCTATACCGTTTCGCAACACGGCCAGCGGTTAGCGTCGTACTTCATCGATATCGCTGTATCCGCATTACTTGCGCCCCCCGAGCCGGTTCATCAGGAAACCGACCCCTTCGGCAACAAGCTCTTTTTGGCCGTAGTGGAGTTCGAAAACGATGGGTATTACGCGCCGGTCACTCAGGCATTCGGCACTGCTGCGCCACCGCAAGGAGGCGACCGCCTGATGCTGGTGATCGACCGGGAAGGTCCAGGGTTTTCATACGTAAGAGAGATCGAGGACACGGCTTCTGAGGTGACGTTCTGGATTCCGGAAATCGATCTTCAAGGGATGGCTGGGCAGGACATCAACATGAGCGCACTGTGGCAGCAATCGAATGGTGAGCTGTTGAGTTCAACAGGTCAGAAATGGCGTGTGCTGGGAGGGGCGCGAGGCGTGAAGAGAAGTAACGCGAAACGGCTGAACCGTTAGGTGGTGCCCCCACCAGCCACACCCCGGCACACAATGTTCCCGCTGTGGCTGCTCCCTTCCGGGCCTGACCAGGTTAACGGGTAATCGTTGCGGGGGGACCGATGGGGTCACCATAACGACACTCGCCAGTCGGCGAGCCGCGCCATTGTACCGGTCTGGCGCGAAGTTACAACCTCTGGTGTCAGATAAAAAATTCGTGAGCGCTCAAGCACTTGAGTCGGGCCGCTGTGCTCGGCGCCAGGCTGCGGATAATGAGGGGCTGGCAGCCGGTACTGGCGGGCTTTAGCTCTCTCACACTGGACGCGCGAGTGAGGGTCTTGGCAAGCTGCGTCCATGAAAAACCTACTGATGAAATACGAAGCACTGTCTGCCTTGCAGCACGAACAGGTGCAGCAGATCGAACTGCTGGATGAACAGAAAGCCTGTATGGGAGGCATTCACGGCGGGCTGCACGCACTGACTGCGCGCCCTCGTGCGGATATCCAGGGCTACGTGTTACTGGTCGCTGACGTCCCAAGGGGATTCTTCCTGCTCAAACGCAGGTCTTTGCTGCCGCCGTGGGCGCGGGGGCAGACAGCGACACTGCATGGGCTGATGATAGATCGGCGCCACCAAGGGCTGGGACTGGGTAAAGCGTGTGTGCAAGCACTGCCTGAGTTGATCGCGGACCTGTGGCCGGAGATCGAGCACCTGATGCTCGCCGTGGATCCCGGCAACGCCGCTGCGCTTAAGCTTTACCACGCCTCAGGCTGGACATTCAGCGACGACATGCCGCCGCTCGCAACCCATGTCGAGCGGCACATGATCCGCGCCCTGCGCTGAGCGCTCAAGGACTTGCGTCAGCGCCCCAGTGCGCGCAGTTGGCTGATCTTGCTGCTGTGCTCGCCGTTGACCCAGTGCTCCAGCGCGCTGACGGTCATGGGGCGGGCGATGAGGTAGCCCTGCACTTCGTGGCAGCCGAGCTGGCAGAGGATTTCGTAGACGTCTTCGGTTTCCGCTCCTTCGGCGACAACGCGATAGCCCAGGCGCCTGGCGAGGTCGACGATGGCTTCGACCAGGCGGCGATCCTTTTCGTTGGCGTCGAGGTTTTCCACCAGCGACTTGTCGAGCTTGACGGTGGTGGCGGGCAGCTGGCGCAGGTAGGTCCAGTTGCTGTAGCCGGTACCGAAGTCGTCGATGGCGATGTCGATGTTCAGCGCGCGCAGGCGTTCGAGTTGCTGGCGTGTGAGGTCCGGGTTGTCGCACAGCGCGCTTTCGGTGAACTCCAGCTCGAAGCGTCCCGGATCGAGGCCGCTGATCGCCAGTTGTTCGAACAGGGCGTCGCTGAAATGCGAGTTGGCCAGATCAATCGCCGAAACGTTCATTGCCACCTTGAAGGCATAGCCCTGCCGCTGCCAGGTGCGCGCCTGTTCGACCGCGTGGCGCAGCACCCACAGGCTCAGGGTGCGGATCAGCGCGGTCTTTTCCGCCAGCGGAATGAACTCCGCCGGGCTGATCGGGCCGAGCACCGGATGCTGCCAGCGCAGCAACGCTTCGACCGTGACGATGCGCCCGGTACTCACCTCAAGCCGGGGCTGAAACACGAGGGACAGCTGATCCGGGCTGAGCACTGCGTCGGCCAGTGACGCGAGCAGCAAGAATGCGCGCTGCTGAGCAAAGTCCAGGTGGGGCTCGTACCAGCGCCAGCCAGGCGCCTTGCCGCGGGCTTCGTCGGCAGCGCCGACCACCAGACGAATCCAGTCTTTTTCATCGCTACAGCCCAGCCCGAGGGGCAGCACGCCAATGCCCAGGTCCATCTGGATCGGAATGTTGCGGCACACCAGCGGGCGCTGGAAATGCTTGATCAGTCGACGAAACAACAGCTCCGCCTGCTCAGGGCTCGCATGCCGGGTGAGCAGCGCGATGCGGGTCGGGCTGACCTTGTACAGCGGCGTATCGGCAGGCAGTTGCTCGCGGCAGGCGTCGACCATGCAGCGCACCAGCTCCTGAGCAAAGTTGTAACCCAACGCCTTGATGATGCTGTCGAGGAACACCGGGTTGACCATGTCCAGCGCCACCAGCGCGTAATCGGCACGGTCGGTCAGGGCCAGGATGTCCTCCTCCAGGCGCAGCCGATTGAACAGGCCCGTGGGTTGGTCGACGTAGCTGGCCTTGCGCAGGTTATTCAGGCGTTTCATCACCAGTTGGCCGTACATCTCCAGCATGGTGATGTCCCGCCGTTCAAGCGGCTTGCGGGTTTCGCTGTCGATGATGCACAGGGTGCCTAGGGCCAGGCCGTCGGAGGTCACCAGCGGTACGCCGGCATAGAAGCGGATGTGCGGTTCGCCCGTGACCAAGGGGTTGTCCATGAAGCGCGGATCGAGCCGAGCGTCGGTCACCTGAAACACTTCAGGGGACAGGATCGAATAGGCGCAGAACGAGATTTCCCGGGGGGTCTCGCGCTCATCGAGCCCCGTCCCGGCGCGAAACCACTGCCGGTGCTCGCTGACGATCGACACCAGCGCGATCGGCACGTCGAAGTAATGAGCCACCATATCAACGATGTGATCCAGCACTTCGTCGCAGGTTGAATCAAGCAACCCCATGTGGGTAATCCGGGACAGACGCGAGGCCTCGTTCAACGGAAGTGGAGCGCTATTGGCCATATGCGGATCCCTGTGCAACTGCTCTACGCCAGTAGTATCAAAACGACATTGCTAGGCAAAGTAGCACCACATCCACGCGTTTGCAGGTGTTCGCAGACCAGCGGCGATGACACAACGTGATAGACAAAGTTGCAGCCTTCGACCGCTTCACTCAAATGAGGGAATCACTGCACTTGCAGCACTTCATCTGCCTTGCCGCCGGCGTCCTGTATCACCAGATGGATGAAATGCAGCTTGGTAATCACCGGCGCAGGGACCACAAACGGATAGAAATCCGGCTGCCCCATGGCCCGGGACAATTCGTTGAGCATGCCGGCCAGTTCGATCCATGCATTGACGAACGCCAGAAACGCCGGACCGCCCGGATGCTGTGGATCGTAGAGGGTGTTCAGCTCGAAAGGCTGGTAGTCAAGGTCCATGTCGCGGGCGCTCATGCCCAGGCTCAGGGCGGTGTCAACGGCGTCCATCATGTGCAGGTAATGAGCCCAGGTTTCAGCCCAGTCTTCCCACGGGTGCATGGTGGCGTAGGCGCTGACGTAGTTCTGCTGCCAGTCCGCCGGGGCGCCGTGCTGGTAGTGATGATCGAGGGCGTCGGCGTAGCTCGCGCGGTCATCGCCGAACAGGTTGCGGAAACCGTCCTGCCAGTAGGTGTCGGCGATCAGACGATCCCAGTAGTAATGCCCGACCTCATGACGGAAATGCCCGAGCAGCGTGCGGTAAGGTTCGTGCATCTGCACGCGAACCTTCTCACGAATGGCGTCGTCGGCTTCTTCGACGTTCAGGGTGATCAGGCCGTTGGCGTGGCCGGTGGTGGGCAGGTTGCCTTGCAGGTCGACCCCGAGGAACTCAAACGCCAGACCTTTTTCTTCATCGACCGATTTGGAAATGACCGGCAGCCCCAGGGTGATCAACTGAGCAACCAGACGGCGCTTGGCGGTTTCGATCTTGAGCCAGCGCTCAGGGTTCTCCGGAACGGACAGATCGGGGATGGTTCTGTTCAGGCTACAGGCCACGCAGAAGTCTCCGACATTCAATGCCGGAAACAGCCAGTTGCATGCTGCGGGGGTGTCAAGGTTGGCGCAGCGCCGATAAAGCCCGGCTTGCGGGTCGTTGCTCAGACGCCAGGTGCTGCCGTCAGGACCAGGTTCAAGGGCAGAGATCCTGCTCTGCTCCGGCAGATAACCCAGGGCCGCCGAGCACGCCAGGCACTGACTGTTGCGAAAGAACACCGACTGCCCGCAACGGCATTGCCAGACCTTGCTGTTGCGCTTGCTGTCCCCGCCGAATGGCGCTGCGATCCGTGTGCTGAGTTGCTCGAAGAACTGGAACATGGTGATCTCCAAAGTGGGCTGCAAGCACTAGATCATTGGCGTAGATGGCGGTTCCGTGGATTTTCTGCGGTTCGCCGAACAGGCGCCGAAATGCACACTCCTCAAGCAGCACGGCTTGCCGGCGGCGGCCTACTTCAAACCGCCACCGCCGCAAGCCGTCCTGCTACAGGGTGTATCTGGGAGGGTCAGTCGACAGCGACGTTGTGCTTTTTCAGAAACGCGACAAACGCCTCTTCATCCAGCACCTTCAACCCCAGCTCATTGGCCTTGGTCAGCTTGGACCCCGCCCCCGGGCCTGCGACCACGGTGTGGGTCTTGGCCGACACAGAGCCCGACACCTTGGCGCCCAGGCTTTCGAGTTTTTCCTTGGCGACATCGCGGCTCATCAGTTCCAGCGAACCGGTCAGCACCCAGGTCTGGCCTGTTAATGGCAGGCCTTCGACGACCTTCTTCTCGCTCTGCCAATGCATGCCAAAGTCTTTGAGCTGCTGTTCGATCTTGAGGGCGCGTTCGGCGTTTTCCTCGATGTCGAAGAACGCTCTGACAGACTGCGCCTGCTTTTCCGGCAAGGTCTGGCGCATGTCGAGCCAGTCGGCCTTGACCACGCCTTCCAGGGTGCCGAACTTGTCGGCAAGCTTCTGCGCACCACCCGGGCCAATGGACGGGATGTTCAGCTTGTCGAGCATGCCGCCCAGCGTCGCGCTGGCAGCGAATTCAGCGCCCAGCTCGCCCACGTCCTGCAACTGCATCTGGCATTCGCCCAGCAGCGCGCCGATGACGTTCTGGTTGTGATCGTCTTCGAAGAAACTGTGAATTTCGTGGGCCACTTCCAGGCCGATGTCCGGCAGGTAGGTGAGTACTTCCGGCAGCGCGACCTGGACCTTGTCCAGCGAACCCAGGGAGCGCGCCAGCACCTTGGCGGTTTCCTCGCCGACATCCGGAATGCCAAGCGCATAAATGAAGCGCGCCAAGGTCGGCTGCTTGCTGTCGTCGATGGCCTTGAGCAGCTTCTTGCTGGAGATCTCGGCGAAACCTTCCAGGTCGATGATCTGCTCGTATTCGAGCTTGTAGAGGTCAGCCGGCGAGCCGATGAGCTTTTCGTCCACCAACTGCTCGATGGTTTTGTCGCCCAGGCCTTCGATGTCCATCGCGCGACGGGACACGTAGTGGATGATCGCCTGTTTGAGCTGCGCGCCACAGGCCAGACGCCCGACGCAGCGGTACACCGCGCCTTCGCTGACGGTTTCCTTGCCCTTGCTGCGCTTGATCAGCTGCGTGCGTTCGACCTGCGAGCCGCACACCGGGCAGGTCTGCGGAATCTCGACCTTGCGTGCGTCTTCCGGGCGGCGTTCCAGTACCACTTGCACGACTTGCGGAATCACATCACCGGCGCGGCGGATGATCACGGTGTCGCCGATCATCAGGCCCAGACGGGCGACTTCGTCCATGTTGTGCAGGGTTGCGTTGGCCACGGTCACACCCGCAACCTTGACCGGCTTCAAACGGGCAACCGGCGTCACCGCGCCGGTACGGCCGACCTGAAACTCCACGTCGAGCAGTTCGGTGAGCTCTTCCATGGCCGGGAATTTGTGGGCGATGGCCCAGCGCGGCTCGCGGGCGCGGAAGCCCAGTTCGCGCTGGGAAGCAATGCTGTTGACCTTGAACACCACGCCGTCGATTTCGTACGGCAGCGACAGGCGACGCTCGCCGATGTCGTGGTAGTACTTCAGGCAATCTTCAATCCCGGCGGCGACCTTGAGTTCGCGACTGATGGGCATGCCCCATGCTTTGAGCTGCTTGAGGTTGCCAATATGGGTGTCGGCGATGTCGTGCGACACCTGACCGATGCCGTAGCAGCAGAATTCCAGGGGGCGGTTGGCGGTGATCTTCGAGTCCAGCTGACGCAGGCTGCCGGCAGCGGCGTTGCGCGGGTTGGCGAAGGTCTTGCCGCCGACTTCCAGCTGGCTGGCGTTAAGGCGCTCGAAACCTGCCTTGGACATGAACACTTCGCCGCGCACTTCCAGTGTCTCGGGCCAGCCCTTGCCGTGCAGCTTGAGGGGGATGTTGCGCACGGTACGTACGTTGACGCTGATGTCTTCACCGGTGGTGCCATCACCACGGGTGGCGCCGCGCACCAATGCGCCGTCCTGGTACAGCAGGCTCACGGCCAGGCCATCGAGCTTGGGCTCGCAGCTGTACTCGACCATCTCGGCAAACAGGCCATCGCTTGGCAAATCCAGGCCTTCGCTGACACGACGATCGAACTCGCGCATGTCGGTTTCTTCGAAGGCGTTGCCAAGGCTGAGCATCGGGATTTCGTGACGCACCTGAGTGAACGCCGACAACGCCGCACTGCCGACGCGCTGGGTCGGCGAATCCGGAGTCACCAGATGCGGGTTTTCCGCTTCCAGAGCCTTGAGCTCGTGAAACAGACGGTCGTATTCGACGTCAGGAATGCTCGGCTCATCGAGCACGTGGTAGCGGTAGTTGTGAAGATCCAGCTCTGCGCGCAGTTCCAGGATTCGAGTTTCGGCGGCGTTCATAAATGTGTTCTCGAGAAAGCAAAAGAGCAGCCGGGGCTGCTCATCTGATGTTGCATAACCTTGTAGGAGCGCGCTTGCCCGCGACAGGGGTTTGCCAGATACATTTACGCTGTCTGACACAACGCAATCGCGGGCAAGCGCGCTCCTACAATGGGACACTACGTCGTTCAGTCAACGACGCTGTGTCAGCGCGCGGCGTTCGAATTCGACGATGCGCTGGCGGTAGTGCTCGATGGTCTGCGCGGTCATGACGCTGCGCTGATCGTCTTTCAACTCGCCGTTCAACTCGTGGGCCAGTTTGCGGGCCGCAGCGACCATTACGTCAAAAGCCTGTTTCGGGTGACGCGGGCCTGGCAAGCCGAGGAAGAAGCTCACGGCGCGGGTGCTGAAGTGATCGATGTCGTCCAGATCGAACACGCCTGGCTTAACCGCATTGGCCATGGAGAACAGCACCTCGCCGTTACCGGCCATGCTTTCGTGGCGATGGAAGATGTCCATTTCGCCGAAACGCAGGCCGCTTTCCAGAATATTCTGTAACAAAGCCGGGCCTTTGAAGCCGCTTTCGTCACGGGAAATCACGCTGATCACCAGCACTTCTTCGACAGGTGCCTGATCCTTGTCTTCGGTGATGCGCTGGGCGGGCTTGTCGTCCGGGAAGTCTTCGTCGCGGGCGCTGAACAGGCTCGGGCCGTCGACATCCAGGTTCAGGTCGCCCTGCTGTGGCTCGTCCTTGCGCTTGTTGCGCTTGCTGTCACGCTCGGGGCGCTCAGGCCGTTCGCGGGCCGCGCTCATGGTCGGCAGGTCGTGCTCGTCGAGCTGCGGTTCTTTCTGGCCTTCCAGGACACGTGCAGGGCCCAATACCTCGGCGGACGAGCCTTCTTCGTCGTCCGGCAGGTTGGAGAAGCTGCGGTCCAGCCTGAATTTCAGTTTGCCCTTGCCACCGCGCATCCGGCGCCAGCCGTCAAAAAGAATACCGGCAATGACAATAATGCCGATGACGATCAGCCACTCTCGCAGACCGATTTCCATGTAATCCCGTGCCTCTAATGAAAATTCTGAAAATTAAGGGCGTAAACCCCTTTAAAACGTGGAGCCAACTCTATGTTCTGAATGGCCTTTTACCCACGCAAAATGAAAAAGTGGACATTAAGCTAGCACGACCAAAGGTAACTTTACACCGTATGTTACATCTGGCATGTCGCGGCCTCCTGTCAGGTCGCGCGCGAGCTTTCTGTACTGCGCAATCACAACGCCACTTTCCCCTCATCAATCTGTTCGACCGCATGGCAGTCCGCTATGCATCCACCAGCGCCATCGCCTCCTCTACGTCCACAGCCACGAGGCGCGAACACCCGGGCTCATGCATAGTGACGCCCATCAACTGGTCGGCCATTTCCATGGCGATCTTGTTGTGGGTGATGTAGATGAACTGCACGGTTTGCGACATCTCCTTGACCAGTCGGGCATAGCGGCCCACGTTGGCGTCGTCCAGTGGTGCGTCGACTTCGTCGAGCATGCAGAACGGCGCCGGGTTGAGTTTGAAAATGGCAAAAACCAGCGCCAGTGCGGTCAGGGCTTTTTCGCCGCCGGACAGCAAATGGATCGTGCTGTTTTTCTTGCCGGGAGGACGCGCCATGATCGTCACCCCTGTATCGAGTAAATCTTCGCCCGTCAGTTCCAAATAAGCGCTGCCGCCACCGAAAACTTTTGGAAAAAGTGCCTGAATTCCGCTGTTTATCTGATCAAAGGTCTCTTTGAAGCGATTACGCGTTTCTTTGTCGATCTTGCGGATGACGTTTTCCAGGGTGTCCAGCGCCTCGACCAGGTCCGCATTCTGCGCATCCAGATAGCGCTTGCGCTCGGACTGCTGCTGGTACTCGTCGATGGCCGCCAAGTTGATCGCGCCCAGACGCTGAATTCGCGCGGCGATGCGCTCCAGTTCTTCCTCGGCCTCTTTCTCGTTGGCCTCGGGCGTCAGCGTCGCCAGCACGCCATTTAGATCGTAGCCGTCTTCGTGCAATTGCTCCTGTAAGGTCTTGCGTCTGACCGTCAGCGATTGCCATTCCAGGCGTTGCTGCTCCAGTTGCCCACGCAGCAGTTGCGATTGTTGCTCGGCCTGTGTCCGACGTTTCTCTGCTTCACGCAGTTCGCGGTCGGCGTCTTCCAGGGCGTTTTTCGCGGTGCGCATTTCGTCGTCGACAACCATGCGTCTTTCCAGCAATTCTTCGAGTTTCAGGCGCAGCTCTTCCAGCGGTGCGGCGCCTTCCTCCAGGCCGAGGTTCAACTGCTCGCGCTTTTCGGTCAGGCGCTCGGACTGCATCTCCAGACGCTCCAGCGCCTGGCGGGTCGAGTCGTGCTGGGCGCGCAGCGAACTGAGGCGCACGGCCAACTGGTTGCCGTGGTCCTTATGCTGGCGGGCCTCCTGACGCACCCGGTCCAGTCGCTCGCGCAGGCTGTCGCGCTGGGCCAGCAGCAGTTCGCGCTGCTCGGTGTCCAGCGCCATGCTGTCGAGGGCGTCCTGCAATTGCAGGCGCGATTCGCCAAGGCTTTCCAGCTCGATGGCACGTTGCTCGCCCAGCTCGGTGAGCTCTTCATCGAGGCGCGTGCGGCGCAGGGTCAACTGCTCGACCTTGGCCTTGGCGGCCGACAGCTGGGCCTTGAGTTCACTTTGCTGACGGGCTTCGTCCTGCAGGCGGCGGCGCAATTGCTCGCGGCTGTCTTCCTGCAGGCGCTGCTGCTCGCGCTGGGTCAGCAGTCGATCCTCCAGCGCGGCCAGGGTCGCTTCACGCTCTTCGCGCTCGGCTTCCAGCCGCTGCAATTCCTGCCCTCGCGCCAGCAGGCCACTTTCGGCTTCGCTGGCACGACGCACCCGCAGGAAGTCGCGCCCCACCCAATAGCCATCGCGACTGATCAGGCTCTGACCTGCGCTGAGCTGCCCGCGCATCGACAAGGCATCGTCGAGGGTTTCCACCGGTTTGACCTGCCCCAGCCAGCTGCTCAGATCGACGCGGGTTTCGACCTTGTCCAGCAGGCTGCCAGAAATGCGCGTGACGTCCGCCGCTGGGCTCACCAGACGCAGATCGCCCTGGCTGAAACCGGCCAGATCAAGCCCCGCGAAGTCATCGACCAGCACGGCCTGCAGATCGGCGCCGAGCACCGTTTCCACCGCCAGCTCCCATCCCGCTTCCACGCGCAAGCCTTCGGCCAGACGCGGGCGCTCATTCAATTGATGATCGCGCAGCCACTCGGCGGTGCCGGTGCCCGGGTCGAGCGCGGCCTGTTGCAGGGCCTCCAGCGAAGCGATGCGGCCGTTGAGGCGTTGCAGATCGCCCTGAGCCTGCTGCTGGGCCTGAGTGGCCTGTTGCAGTTCGAGGCGCAACTGCTCAAGGCGCTCGATGAGCTGTTCTTCTTCGGCGGTCAGTTCTTCGAAGGCCATCTCGCGAGCGGCGAGGTCTTCGCTGAGGTCAAGAATCGCGGCGTCTTCAGGGTCGGCCGCCAGTAGTTGACGTTCTTCGCCAAGGCGACGCTGACGCTCGGCCAGGCGCTCCATGCTGGTTTCCAACTGCTGGATGCGCGCCTGCTGTACTTCGGCCTGACGCCGGGGCTCGGCGGAAGACAGGTTGAAGGCGTCCCACTTTTCCTGCCAGCCGTGCATCGACGCTTCGGCTTCTTCCAACGCCGCGGCTGATTCTTCGGCAGCGGCGAGGGTCATTTCCTGCTCAGGCTCGAGCATTTCCAGCTCTTCGCCGAGGGTCGCCAGCAACGTGCGGTCGTGGCCCAGATGCGACTCGGTTTCCTGCCGGGCGCGCTCGGCTTCGCGCAGGTCGTCCTGCAATTGACGCAGGCGCTGCTGGCCGTGCTGGATGCTCTGTTCGTTACGGGCGATGTCGCCGCCGACCGAATAGAAGCGGCCCTGCACCAGATTGAAACGCTCGGACAGGTCGTGATGACCGTCACGCAAGCGCTCAATAGAAGCATCGGCGCTGCGCTGATCAGCCACCAGCGCTTCGAAGCTGACTTCCTGAGTACCGATGATCGACTCGCGCTGAGCGACTTGCTCGTTCAGGGCCTGCCAGCGCAGGGCCGACAGTTGCGCCTTGAGCTGACGCTCCTCGCCTTTATATTCCTGGTACTTCTCGGCGGCTTGTGCCTGGCGATGCAGACGCTCGAGCTGACGTTCGAGCTCTTCGCGCAGGTCGGTCAGGCGCGCGAGGTTTTCGTGGGTGCGACGAATGCGGTTCTCGGTCTCGCGACGGCGCTCCTTGTACTTGGAGATGCCCGCCGCTTCCTCGATGAAGTTGCGCAGATCCTCAGGCTTGGCTTCGATCAGCTTGGAGATCATGCCCTGCTCGATGATCGAGTAGCTGCGCGGGCCCAGGCCGGTGCCGAGGAAGATGTCGGTGATGTCGCGACGCCGACACTTGGTGCCGTTCAGGTAATAGGTGTTCTGGCTGTCGCGGGTGACTTTGCGGCGAATGGAGATTTCCGCGTAGGCGGCGTATTCGCCCACCAGGGTGCTGTCCGAGTTGTCGAACACCAGCTCGATGCTGGCCTGGCTCACCGGTTTACGGCTGGTGGAGCCGTTGAAGATGACGTCGGTCATCGACTCGCCGCGCAGGTTCTTGGCCGAGCTTTCGCCCATGACCCAGCGCACCGCGTCGATGATGTTGGATTTGCCGCATCCATTGGGGCCGACCACAGCCGCCATGTTGCTGGGGAAGTTCACCGTCGTCGGATCGACGAACGACTTGAACCCGGCCAGCCTGATGCACTTCAGACGCATGGGTCAGCTGGCCGCCAATGCAGACAGAATGGACTGGCAGCTGCGCTCGGCGTACGCGGTGAGCACGTCGCGGATGCGCGCCAGGTCACGGGCGACCACGGCTTCGAGCAACTGGCCGAACAGGGTCAGGTACTCGCTCATCTCGGCCTGACGCTGATCCAGCGCCAGGTAATAGAAGCGGCTCATGGACGGCTGCAGGTTCTCGACGGTCTCTTCCAGGTACGGATTGTTGGCGAACGGATACGCCGCGCGCATCACGTTGAAGCTGTCTTCGACAAAGCTCTTCACATCGCCGCGCTCGCCGCTGGCAATCAGCCGCTGCTGGATTTGCAGGAACGGCGCCAGATCAAGCTCTTGCTTCCAGCTTTTGGCCACCGCAAGGCCGAGCAGGATGTACAGCTCGCTCATCAGGGCGCACAGGCTCTGGATGTTGTGCGGGGTGAGGATAGAGACCTGGGCGCCACGGCGCGGCAGGATCACGATCAGATGACGGCGTTCGAGGATCAACAGCGCTTCACGCACCGACCCGCGGCTGACGTTGAGCGCCTGCGTGACCTTCTGCTCCTGAATCCGCTCCCCTGGCTTGAGCTCGCCGCGAATGATCCGCTCGGCGAGGTGATGAGCGATCTGCTCAGCGAGGCTGTCCGGTGCCTTGAACGTCATTTCTTTCCTTTCAACCAATGGCTGCACACAAGCGGCGCAGTGTATCGCACTGGATACCTGTGGCGCAGGGCCATGTCATGGAAACTGGCACGAAATAAGCAAAACTTTGAGCGTCGCCACAGCGATTCATTGCAAGGGCGTGTTGCCGTTAATCGGGTTGCGCGCGGAAATTTCATTTTCTTGACTTATAGGTCAGATTTTAATTGACCCAATAGTCAGAACTGATAGATTCATCGACAGGTTCGATGACGAATTCCGCTACACCTTTTACGACAGCTTTCTATTACAAGAAGACGAGGCGCGACCCGTGATCCAGTTTTTGCTGAACCAAGAGCTGAAAACCGAGCATGCTCTGGACCCCAACATGACGGTGCTCAACTATCTGCGTGAGCATTTGCACAAATCCGGCACCAAGGAAGGCTGCGCCAGCGGCGACTGCGGCGCCTGCACCGTGGTGGTAGGTGAATTGAGCACCGATGGCGATGGCCAGGACCACCTGAGCTATCGCAGCCTCAACTCCTGCCTGACCTTCGTGGCCTCGCTGCACGGCAAACAGTTGATCAGCGTCGAAGACCTCAAGCATCAGGGCCAGCTGCACGGCGTGCAAAAGGCGATGGTCGAGTGCCACGGTTCGCAATGTGGCTTCTGCACGCCGGGCTTCGTGATGTCACTGTTCGCGCTGCAGAAAAACAGCACAGCCCCAGACACTGCCCAGGCCCACGAAGCCCTGGCCGGCAACCTGTGCCGCTGCACCGGGTATCGCCCGATTCTCGCCGCCGCCGAACAGGCCTGTGGCGCGCAACGTCAGCCTGACCAGTTCGACGCACAAAAGGCGCGCACCATCGCTCGCCTCAAAGCCATCAAGCCTTCCGAGACCGCCGAGCTGAACAGCGGCGACAAGCGCTGCCTGGTGCCGCTGACCGTGGCCGACCTGGCCGACCTCTATGACTCCTACCCTCAGGCACGCCTGCTCGCCGGCGGCACTGACCTGGCGCTGGAAGTCACGCAGTTTCACCGCGCCCTGCCGGTGATGATCTACGTCGGCAACGTCGCCGACATGAAGAAAATCGAGCACTTCGACGACCGCATCGAGATCGGCGCCGCCACTGCGCTGACCGATTGCTACGAAGCCTTGAGCAGCGAGTATCCGGACTTCGGCGAACTGTTGCACCGTTTTGCGTCGTTGCAGATCCGCAATCAGGGCACGCTGGGCGGCAACATCGGCAACGCCTCGCCCATCGGCGACTCGCCTCCCCTACTCATCGCCCTGGGCGCAAAAATCGTCCTGCGCAAAGGCGAGAAAACGCGCACGCTGGCGCTGGAGGATTACTTCATCGATTACCGCGTCACCGCACGTCAGGAAAGCGAGTTCATCGAGAAGATCATCGTGCCCAAGGCCAACGCCAAACAGGCCTTCCGCGCCTACAAGGTGTCCAAGCGTCTGGACGACGACATTTCGGCGGTCTGCGCAGCGTTCCGCGTGCAGGTGGAAAACGGCGCCATCGTCGATGCCCGCGCAGCCTTTGGCGGCATGGCGGCGATCCCGAAACGCGCAGCCCACTGCGAGAAGGCCCTGATCGGCCAACCCTGGACGTCCGCCACGATGGAACGCGCCTGCGCGGCCCTGGAGCAGGATTTCACCCCGCTGACCGATTTTCGCGCCAGCAAGGAATACCGCCTGCTGAGCGCGCAGAACCTGCTGCGCAAATACTTCATCGAGCTGCAAACGCCACACATCGAGACTCGGGTGACCGCTTATGTCTAATCACGCCCCGCAAAAGACTCAAGAAGAACTGGTCGCCCTGTTCCAGCAGGACCTCACCTCGGGCGTCGGCCGCAGCGTCAAGCACGACAGCGCCGACAAGCATGTGTCCGGCGAGGCGATCTACATTGATGACCGGCTCGAATTCCCCAATCAGCTGCACGTGTATGCGCGTATGTCGGACCGCGCCCACGCGCGCATCGTCAGCGTCGACGTGTCGCCGTGCTACGACTTCGAAGGCGTGCGCATCGCCATCACCCACGAAGACATTCCCGGCCTCAAGGACATCGGCCCGCTGCTGCCGGGCGACCCGCTGCTGGCCATCGACAAGGTCGAGTTCGTCGGCCAGCCGGTGATTGCCGTGGCCGCGCGCGATCTGGAAACCGCGCGCAAGGCGGCCATGGCCGCGATCATCGAATACGAGGATCTGGAGCCAGTGCTTGATGTGGTCGAGGCCTATCGCCAGAAACACTTCGTGCTCGACAGCCACACCCACCAGCGCGGCGATTCGGTCACTGCGCTGGATTCGGCGCCCAACCGCATTCAGGGCACGCTGCACATCGGCGGGCAGGAGCACTTTTATCTGGAGACGCAAATCTCGTCGGTGATGCCCACCGAAGATGGCGGCATGATCGTCTACTGTTCCACGCAAAACCCCACCGAAGTGCAGAAGCTGGTCAGCGAAGTGCTCGACGTGTCGATGAACAAGGTGGTGGTGGACATGCGCCGCATGGGCGGTGGCTTTGGTGGCAAGGAAACCCAAGCCGCAAGCCCCGCCTGCCTGTGCGCGGTGATCGCGCGCCTAACCGGTCAGCCGACCAAGATGCGCCTGCCGCGCATGGAAGACATGATCATGACTGGCAAGCGTCACCCCTTCTACGTCGAGTACGACGTGGGCTTCGACAACGACGGGCGCCTGCACGGCATTCAGCTGGAGCTGGCCGGGAACTGCGGCTATTCGCCGGACCTTTCGGCCTCCATCGTCGACCGCGCGATGTTCCACGCCGACAACTCGTACTACCTGGGCGATGCCACCATCAACGGCCATCGCTGCAAAACCAACACGGCGTCGAACACGGCTTACCGTGGCTTCGGCGGTCCGCAAGGCATGGTCGCCATCGAAGAAGTGATGGATGCCATCGCCCGGCATCTGGGCAAGGATCCGCTGGCGGTGCGCAAGGCCAACTACTACGGCAAGACCGAGCGCAACGTCACGCACTATTACCAGGAAGTCGAGCACAACATGCTCGAAGAAATGACCGCCGAACTGGAAGAGAGCAGCCAGTACGCCGAGCGGCGCAAGGCGATCATGGCCTACAACGCCCACAGCCCGATCCTGAAGAAAGGCCTGGCGTTGACCCCGGTGAAATTCGGTATTTCCTTCACGGCCAGCTTCCTCAACCAGGCCGGTGCGCTGATCCACATCTACACCGACGGCAGCATCCACCTGAACCACGGCGGCACCGAGATGGGTCAGGGCCTGAACACCAAAGTCGCGCAAGTCGTGGCCGAGGTGTTCCAAGTGGATATCAGCCGCGTGCAGATCACCGCGACCAACACCGACAAGGTACCGAACACCTCGCCGACCGCTGCCTCCAGCGGCGCGGACCTGAACGGCAAGGCGGCGCAGAACGCTGCAGAGACCATCAAGCAACGGCTGATCGAATTCGCCGCGAAACACTACAAATGCGAAGAGGCTCAGGTCGAATTCCGCAACGGCCACGTGCGCGTGGGCGAGCAGGTGATCAGCTTCGACACGCTGGCTCAGCAGGCGTGGATGGGTCAGGTGTCGCTGTCGAGCACCGGCTATTACAAGACGCCGAAGATCTACTACGACCGCAGCCAGGCGCGGGGTCGGCCTTTCTATTACTTCGCCTTTGGCGCGGCGTGCACCGAAGTGATCGTCGACACCCTGACCGGCGAGTACAAGATGCTGCGCACCGACATCCTCCACGACGTCGGCGCCTCGCTGAACCCGGCCATCGACATCGGCCAGGTCGAGGGCGGCTACATTCAGGGCATGGGCTGGCTGACCACCGAAGAGTTGGTGTGGAACGCCAAGGGCAAGCTGATGACCAACGGCCCGGCCGGTTACAAGATCCCGGCGGTGGCAGACATGCCGGCCGACTTGCGGGTCAAGCTGGTGGAAAACCGCAAGAACCCCGAAGACACGGTGTTCCATTCCAAGGCCGTGGGTGAGCCGCCGTTCATGCTGGGGATTGCGGCGTGGTGCGCGATCAAGGATGCCGTGGCGAGTCTCGGCAATTACCAGCATCAGCCGAAGATCGACGCGCCTGCGACACCGGAACGGGTGCTGTGGGGGTGTGAGCAGATGCGCAAGTTGAAGGTGGCCAGTTCCGAGGCTGTCGGTGTGGCCCATGAGTTGACGGTTTCACCGGTTTAGCGGCGGCGTTTGAAATGACGCCTTCGCGGGCAAGCGCGCTCCTACAAGGGGATCGGGTTTCAATTGTAGGAGCGCGCGTGCCCGCGCTGGCGCCGGAATGAACAACCAGGATTTTTTGATCGGACACACAGCCGATCAGGAGAAACACATGAACAACTGGATCAGCGCCCTCGCCGAGTTGCAAACCCAGGGTGAAGCCTGCGTGCTGGTGACCATTATCGAGGAGCGTGGCTCGACGCCGCGCAATGCGGGTTCGAAAATGGTGGTCAGCGCCGAGCGGATCTACGACACCGTGGGCGGCGGCCATCTGGAATACAAGGCCATGGAAATCGCCCGCGAGATGCTCGCAAGCGGCAGCCAGCAAACCCGCCTCGAACGCTTCAGCCTCGGCGCGAGCCTGGGCCAATGCTGCGGCGGCGTGAACGTGCTGCTGTTCGAGCCCATGGGCCAGCCCCAGGCGCAGATTACCGTGTTTGGCGCCGGCCACGTCGGTCGCGCCTTGGTGCCACTGCTGGCCAGCCTGCCCTGCCGGGTGCGCTGGATCGACTCGCGGGAAGCGGAATTCCCGACACACCTGCCCGAAGGCGTGAGCAAAATCGTCAACGAAGAAGTGGTCGATGAAGTGGATAACCTGCCCGCCGGCAGTTATTGCATCGTCATGACCCATAATCACCAGCTCGATCTTGAACTGACCGCCGCGATCCTCAAACGCGGCGACTTCACCTGGTTCGGGCTGATCGGCTCGAAGACCAAACGCGCCAAGTTCGAACACCGCCTGCGTGATCGCGGCTTCGACCCCGCACTGGTGCAACGCATGCGTTGCCCGATGGGGCTGTCCGAAGTGAAGGGCAAGCTGCCGATGGAAATTGCCGTGTCGGTCGCGGCCGAAGTGATCGCCACCTATAACGCCTGCTTCGGGATGGACAGCGGCGAGCAAGGCTCGACCTCTGAACCCGTCGCCAAGCTGATGCCGGTCTCCCGCCGCAGCCAGGCTCAATGAACATTTGAAGAACGAATCCTGAACATGACAACTGCAAAGAAAGCCTACCGCGCCGCCATTGTCCACAGCATCGCCGACCCTGCCGAGGTGGTGATCGAGGCATCCTACGAGTATTTCGAAGACGGCCTGATGGTGGTCGAAAACGGCAAGATCGTCGCCGTGGGTCACGCCAAAGACCTGCTGAACACCCTGGGCAGCGACGTCGAAGTGGCGACCTACAAAGACGCGCTGATCACCGCCGGTTTCATCGACACCCACATCCATCTGCCTCAGACCGGCATGGTCGGCTCCTACGGCGAACAATTGCTCGACTGGCTCAACACCTACGTATTCCCTGTCGAGCGTCAGTTCTCAGATCCTGCACACGCCGCTGAAGTGTCCGACATCTTCATTCAGGAATTGCTGCGCAACGGCACCACTACCGCGCTGGTGTTCGGCAGTCGTCACAAAGAGTCGGTGGAGGCGTTCTTCACCGCAGCCGAGAAGCTCAACCTGCGCATGATCGCCGGCAAGGTGATGATGGACCGCAACGCCCCGGACTATCTGGTGGACACCGCCGAATCCAGCTACGTCGACAGCAAGGCGCTGATCGAGCGCTGGCATGGCAAGGGCCGCCTGCACTACGCAGTCACGCCGCGCTTCGCACCGACCAGCACGCCGGAACAACTTGCCCTCGCTGGCCAGTTGCTGATCGAATACCCCGACCTCTACATGCAGACCCACATCAGCGAAAACCTCAAGGAAGTCGAGTGGGTCAAGGCGCTGTTCCCGGAGCGCAAGCACTACCTGGACGTATACGACCACTTCAAGCTGCTGGGTGAGCGCTCGGTGTTTGCCCACGGCGTGCACCTGTGCGACGAAGAGTGTGAGCGCCTGGCGGAAACCGGGTCAGCCATCGCCTTCTGCCCGACGTCCAACTTCTTCCTGGGCAGTGGTCTGTTCAATCTGCCGATGGCGGAAAAGCACAAGGTCAATGTAGGACTCGGGACTGACGTGGGCGGCGGTACCAGCTTCTCGCTGCTGCAGACGCTGAATGAGGCGTACAAAGTGATGCAGTTGCAGGGCGCCAAGCTGAGCCCGTTCAAGTCGTTGTACCTGGCCACGCTGGGCGGCGCCCGGGCGCTGCGTCTGGAAGACAAGATCGGCAACCTGCACGCCGGCACCGAGGCGGACTTCGTGGTGCTGGATTTCAACGCCACGCCGCTGCTGTCCTATCGCATGAAACAGGCGACCAGCATTGAAGAACAGTTGTTCGTGTTGATGACGCTGGGGGATGACCGGACGGTGAGCGAGACGTATTCGGCGGGGATTTTGGTGCATAAGCGCTGAGGGAAGCACTGCCCCACAGTGTAGGAGCGCGCTTGCCCGCGATGGCGGTGGGTCAGACGACACCTGTGTTGTTGATCCTCCGCCATCGCGGGCAAGCGCGCTCCTACAAGGGCAATCGGTGTTCGACGAAGGACAAAGAGGGTTCGCCGCAGAATTTGCGGCGAACCCAGGCGATCAAACCGCCGTACTGCGTCCCGGCTTTTTCTTTGGCAGCATCAAATGCGAGAACACCGCGTGCAGGTCGTCGGAGGCGCTTTCTTCGTCGAGGTTGAGCTTGCTGTCGATGTGATCCATGTGGTGCATCATCAGATTCACTGCCAGCGCCGCGTCGCGGGCTTCGATGGCGTCAATCAGCTGAGTGTGTTCATCGTAGGAGCAGTGCGAGCGGTTGCCGCTTTCGTACTGGGCGATGATCAGCGAGGTCTGCGACACCAGACTGCGCTGGAAACTCACCAACGGCGCATTCTTCGCGGCCTCTGCCAACTTCAGGTGGAACTCGCCGGACAGGCGAATCCCCGCCCCGCGATCCCCTCTGGAAAAACTGTCGCGCTCGTCGCTGACCATCTTGCGCAGCTCGAGCAATTGCTCGGCCGTGGCGTGTTCGACTGCAAGTTCCGTGATCGCTTTCTCGACCATGCGTCGGGCGAAGAACACTTGCCGCGCCTCTTCAACGCTCGGGCTTGCGACCACTGCGCCGCGATTCGGACGCAGCAGCACCACGCCTTCGTGGGCAAGACGCGACAAGGCGCGACGGATGATGGTGCGGCTGACCCCGAAGATTTCGCCCAGGGCTTCTTCGGACAGTTTGGTGCCCGGCGCCAGACGTTGCTCGAGGATCGCCTCGAAAATATGCGCGTAGACGATATCGTCCTGGGTGCCGCTGCGGCCCGCCTTGGCGGCGCGGGGCTGTTTCTTGAGGGGTTGCAACTGATCGTTCATGGGCACTCGTGAGAACTGAATCCGGCGCTGGGGCCGTGCCGTAACTGCTGATGACAAGCGGCTGTTGGTAAAACCAATAGCAGATATCCGTGCAAAGTCACAGTAAAAGTAATGGCGCATTGTACACAGTGCACAGCGGCTGAACAGATTTCCGCTGATCGTCGCGTTATGCACACAATCCCGGAAATCCTCACGACAAAATCAAAAACATTATTTGCTTTTTTTGTATACAAACGGATAATTCGCTCGTGCACGTTCCTGACCTTCCAGTCAACAAATTGACCGACGGTCGACTCGCTACAAAGAGCAGTTACCGGCTCTGAAAAAAACAACAAAAACGTCCCGAGGATTTCACTGTGGAAAGTCGCAAAACCGAAGCCACGCCGCTCGATGCCACGCAAGGCAACGCCACTTATGTCCAAGGCAGCACGCCACGCACGGGGCTGCTTGAGCGCATCTTCAAGCTGAGCCTGCATGGCACCACCGTTCGAACCGAGCTGTTGGCGGGCCTGACGACCTTCATCACCATGGCCTACATCATCTTCGTCAACCCCAACATCATGGCCGACGCCGGCATCGACCACGGCGCGGCATTCGTCGCCACCTGCATCGCCGCGGCGCTGGGTTGCCTGCTGATGGGCCTGTACGCCAACTGGCCGGTAGGCCTTGCGCCAGGCATGGGCCTGAATGCGTTTTTCACCTACACCGTGGTCGGCACCATGGGCTACAGCTGGCAGACGGCGCTGGGCGCGGTGTTCATCTCGGGGCTGATTTTCATGGTCCTGACCCTCTCGCGCATCCGCGAATGGCTGCTCAACAGCATCCCGGTGAGCCTGCGTTTTGCCATGGGTGCGGGGGTTGGTCTGTTCCTCGGGCTGATCGGCCTGAAGACCGCCGGCATCGTGGTCGACAGCCCGGCCACCCTGATCAAGCTCGGCTCGCTGCGTGAGCCTGGCCCGCTGCTGGCTGCGATCTGCTTTCTGATGATTGCCGTGCTCAGCTACCACCGTGTGTTCGGCGCGATCCTGATCAGCATCATCACCGTGACCCTCGCCGGCTGGGGCCTTGGATTGGTGCACTACAACGGCATCTTCTCCACCCCGCCGAGCCTGGCGCCGACCTGGATGGCCATGGACATCGCCGGCGTGTTCAACGTCAGCATGATCAGCGTGGTGTTGGCCTTCCTGTTTGTGCACATGTTCGACACCGCAGGCACGCTGATGGGCGTCGCGCAACGCGCCGGGTTGGTGAATGACGACGGCCGCATCGAGAACCTGTCCCGCGCGCTCAAGGCCGACAGTGCGTCGAGCGTATTCGGTGCGATGGTCGGTGTGCCGCCGGTCACCAGCTACGTGGAAAGCGCTTCGGGTGTGGCCGCAGGGGGTCGTACCGGATTGACCGCTGTGACCGTTGGCGTATTGTTCGTCGCCGCGATGTTCTTCGCACCGCTGGCTGGCATGATTCCCGCTTACGCCACCGCAGGCGCGCTGATTTACGTGGCCATGCTGATGATGGGCGGCATGGCCCACATCGAATGGGACGAAGCCACCGACGCAATTCCGGCAATCGTCACCGCGATCATGATGCCACTGACCTTCTCGGTCGCTGACGGGATTGCCCTGGGCTTCATCACCTATGTGGTGCTCAAGGCGGGCACCGGGCGTCACAAGGAAATTTCGGTGAGCCTGTGGGCGCTGTGTGCGATCTTCATTGCCAAGTTTGTGTTTTTGTAAGGCTGACACTGATTTGAATCTGTGAGAGCCGGCCCGCAACCAGTCGGCTCCCACGGCCAAGCGTGGACGCGAAAAAGACGTCATCCAGCGGATGGCGTTTTGTCATTTCAAAAAAGGAGAAAAAGGCATGACCCTGGAAACCTGGCTGCTGTTCAGCGGCGCTGCGCTGGTGGTGATTCTGATCCCGGGGCCGCTGTCCCTGCTGATGATCGGCAACAGCCTGAACTACGGCCTGCTGCGTTCATACCCGGCGTTTCTCGGCGGGGTCTGCGCGTCGATCTGTCTGCTCAGCGCCTCGGCGTTGGGCCTGGGCGCGTTGCTGATGGCGTCGGAGCAGCTGTTCAGCGCCCTGAAAATCGCCGGTGGCCTGTACCTGTTCTACCTCGCCTGGCAGAGCTGGAAGCAGTCGCGCCAGCCTGCCGTTGGCGCCGAGGTGCCCGCCGCAGTGAGCAACCCGGGCTTTGCCGCGTTGTTTTGGCGCGCCTTCGTGCTCGGCGGCAGCAACCCGAAAGACATCCTGTTCTTCGCCGCGTTTCTGCCGCAGTTCCTCAAGGCTGACCAGCCCTTCCTCGGCCAGTTGATCACCATGATTATCACCTGGACCGTGCTGGACCTGGCCTGCAAACTGTTCTACGGCCTCAGCGCCCAGGGCGCCGCGCGCTACCTGCGCACCGGCAAGGGCCAGAGCTGGTTCAACCGCATCAGCGCAGGCCTGTTCGGCGGTGCGGGTACTGCAGCGCTGCTCAGCCATTGATCAGCCGAACGCCGCTGCCGATCACGTGGCAGCGGCGCTCATCCCTGAAGCCTCAGAAGTCGGCAACACGCTGCACAAATACCTGAGCGGCCGGCTCAAGGGCGCTGCCGCTCCTGACACCCCCAACCAGCTTCACCAGACGTCCCTGATCCCGAGCTTCGACCAAGGTGTTCAATGCAGCTTCTCCCGGTCGCGCCGCCACCCACTCATCGATCCAGCGGTTGGACAGTGGAACGGCGGCGTTCGGCCTGAGCGTCTGGAATTCCACCTGCGCGGCAGTAACGAAATGCGTGTTGAGCATATAGAGCTGCTCCTGCCCGGGGCGTCTAAACAACAGAACCGACCGCACCTGTAACACCGCTTCGCTTTCGGAGACCAACCGATAGCCCGCGTCGGTGAGCAACGCCGACATGAAATCGCGCAAGGCGGTTTTCGCGGGTGCGCCTATGTGCATACCACCGGTCACCCGGTCCAGCAGGGTCACCAGCGAAGGCTTTGAAACGCTGAAATCCAGGCGTTTGAAATCCTGTATCGAGGGGCCATAACTGATCCACAGCCGAGCCGTCGAGGTGCCTACCCCAGTGAAATGGGCGCCTTCGAGCATCAGCAGCGGATCATTCAACTGCGCAAACGGCGCCAGTTGCCCCCTCTTCCAGGCGTTGAGGGTGGCTTTCATATTGATCAGCCGGGTTGCCGTCAGCCCGGTGTGCCCCTGATCAGCCGCGTTGAAGATTTTCTCGGCAAGAATCCGGCAGCTGACCGGGCTCAGCCCCGGCCGCGCTTCCTCCACCAGATGCTGGATCTTCAAGCGAAACAGCGGGCCATGCACCGTCCAGTGCCCGTCCTTGAAAGACGCCATGGCCGGCTGGTTGAAACGGTCGCGGCGAATGGTTTCGTTGAGGCCTGAGAAGCTGTCCTCCAGGGTCGTCGGACTTTTCAGGAACACGATTGAAGGGTTCTGGCTGGCGCCGCGGGGCAGGATGTCGTAACGCTGGCCGTCGATCTGCACGAAGGTGCTTCCCGGCTCATCGGTGAGTCGGAAGATCGGTGGGAGGACTTCGACCTGTTGCACCCTGCCAGCGTCATCCAGAGGGCGGCCCCAACGCTTCCAGCGGTCGGCGCCGTCCAGCGCATCGCGCAGCGCCGAAGGTTGAGGTGGGTCCTTGCGTTTGCCACCGCTGGTACCCGGTTGCGGTTCGGCTGGCGGCTGCCGACGATAGGCCTCGGCCCATTCAGGGGTCGCCTTGTGTTTCTGGTAGTGCACGGCGATGTCCAGCTCCAGCCTGCGTTGGCGATCAGCAGGGAATTCGAACTGATCGAGCAACTCCCGGGCGTGCCGATTCTTGAACGCGGGGTCGCCGTGAGCCTGGGCGATCAAGGTTTCGGCAATGGTCGAGCGCATGCCGCCCCGCAACCCGACGTCCGAGTGGTACACCCAGGCGCCGTTGTCGAATCGCACGGGCGGCTCAAATCCGTGAATGGCGGTCTTTTTCAGACGCAGCGTTTGCTCGCCCGCACGCCGGTACACCTCGTAGGCGTGGCCCTCGCGCTCGATCCACAGCTGACCGTCCTTGAGCAGCGTGCCGAGATCACGCCCCGATTGCGGCACCGCGTCAGTGAGGGTCTTTGACACTTCATAACCCTCGAACGGCTTCAGCACGTGCTGGCGCAGGCCCGACGCCGCACTGCCCACTCGAGAGCCGCGGCGCGCCATCCGTCCCAGCACGAACACACTGGCGGCCCCCGGAATCACCGACATGGCCACGTCCAGCACGCTCATCGCCGTGCTGCCCAACGCCAGCAGCCCGTCGTCCAGGCGCCCTTCTCTAAAGGCCTGCATGGCGTCGTGGCCATCCAGCCAGCCGTCCTGCACGCTGACCAGGGTGCCGATGCCGGGAAGCAAGCCCAACAGGGCTTTCAGGTACACCACGTAGGTTTCCCCCTGCTCCCGGTTCTGCTCGGTCTGGATGTCGAAACGGGTGCGCGCGCGACTCTGGATCGCCTGGTGCAGCATCCAGGCGCGGGTGTTGAGTTGCTGGGCGGCCAGTTGCAGGTCGAGTGCCGGGACGAACTGCAAAAAGCCCCCAAACCCACGCGCCAGCGCCTGATTGATGTAGCTGACATGCCTGGCGACCTGCTGAGCTTGCAGCGTGCGTTGAGCCAGGTAACTCACCAGCGTAGGCGTACTGATCATCTGCTGAATCAGTCGGGATTTGGCCGATGCGGGATCAGCCCCCTCGATGGCCAGCAAATCCCCGGGCGCGTCCGGCAGATAAATCACAGTGTGGTTCGAGGCTTTGCTGCGGATCGCGCACAGCCCACTCAACGTGTGGCTGTCCTGCTCGCCACTGACCGAGGTGCCCGGCTTGAACTGCAGCCAATTCATCTCGATGCCCGCGGCATCGCTTTCGGCCTGAGAGCGAGACTGCGCTGCCAGTTGCAGCAACAGACCACCCTCCAGGCTCAGGCGCCGACGCTTGATTTCGCAGAACGCCTCAAGCTCGATCTTGCGCTGATAGGGTTCCAGCAGGCGCTCGGCGTCGAGCTGCTGCTGCGCCGTGGACGCGGGGGCCAGTCGGAAGACTTCTTTGAGCAACTGGCGATAGTGCAGCGCAACGTCCAGCTGCGGGATGACCGCATGCAGCCAGGTGCCCGTCAGGCGTGAGGTGCCGCGGATCTCGGCAAAATCGAAGCGCCGCGCCATCTGCGCGTCATCCGCTGCGAAATTGCGCTCGGCCAATGCCGACAGCGTCAGGTGTTCACGTTCGGTGCTGGCGACCCATGGGGCGAAGTAATTGATCACCCTTCCGTATTGGGGGTCGATGCGGTAGTCGCGCCAGACCCGTTTCGGCAGCGCGACAGTGATCAGATCAGGGTCGAGGTCGATGCCCAGATCGGCCTTCATCCGCGCCTTGATGCGCGTTCGGACGAAATCGTCAAACGAAGGCAGCACTTGATCCAGATGATCTTCGAGCGCTTGGGCGCTGGCGTGGTACTCGGTGAGCCGCTGAGTGTATTCGTCGCGAACAAACTGCTCGACGGCGCTCAGCCAGACGGGCATCGCCACGCTGAGTGAGTGCAGGGGTTGATCGTGGGGTTCGTCTGCGCTCAGCAGATCGAGGGGCTGTAATACGGTGCCGGTCATGGCGGACTCCAGGTGCGTGAGATGCACTGGAGTGTTCACAGATCGGAACGAGGCGTGCGGTACATACGTATCGGACGAAAAAAAGCCCGCAGTGTGGGGCGGGCAAGAGGAACAGGGGCATAGCAATGATGAAGGTGGAACGTGTTGCTCAGCTGCCGCGATAGGTGGAATAGCTGTACGGCGAAATCAGCAGCGGGACGTGGTAGTGATCCTGGCCGGCGTCGATGCCGAAACGCAGCACCACTTCGTCAAGGAACGCCTGATCGCCCAGCTTCACGCCCTTGGCGCGGTAATAGTCTCCGGCGCTGAATTGCAGCTGGTAGACACCCGAACGGTAATCATCGCCCTGTAACAAGGGGGCGTCGCAGCGACCGTCGCTGTTGGTCAGGGTTTCGGCGATCTTTTCCATGCGTTCGCCTTCGACCCGATACAGGGCAACGCGAATCGCGCTCCCGGGGCAGCCGTGCGCGGCGTCCAGCACGTGTGTGGTCAGTCGTCCCATGGCTTGTCGGAGCCTCTTGTCTGATTTAAAAAAAGGGGTCGCACTCTTTCGGTGCCTTGCGGCCCTGAAGAATGGTGAACGATGAGCGATTAAGACACTTTTCATAAAAATTGTACACAATAAAAATCACTTTTTCTGAACAGCCACTCCACCATCCCGAAAAAGCACCGAAGTGGCGGGTGTTGCGGAATGTATTGAGGTTTTTCTGCAGTTCCTGACCACTCAGGCAAGTTTCTTGCAGCGACGTCTGTCATCAGAAAAGCGAAAAAACAGGCTTACAAATCGCGAATAAAGTTGTATACAATCGTCTCATCGCAGCGGCAGTGCCCCCTCACGATCACCCGCGTTGCACGATCAGTGACAGCCACCGCCACAGACAACACGTAGATAAGGAAGATTGCAGTGAGCGCCGACTATCCACGCGACCTGATCGGTTACGGCAGTAACCCGCCCCACCCCCACTGGCCAGGCAATGCCCGTATCGCGTTGTCGTTCGTACTCAACTACGAGGAAGGCGGCGAGCGCAACATTCTGCACGGCGACAAGGAATCCGAAGCGTTCCTGTCCGAGATGGTCGCCGCCCAGCCGCTGCAAGGCCAGCGCAACATGAGCATGGAGTCGCTGTACGAGTACGGCAGCCGTGCCGGCGTGTGGCGCATCCTCAAGCTGTTCAAGCAGTTCGACATCCCGCTGACCATCTTTGCCGTGGCCATGGCCGCCCAGCGGCACCCGGACGTGATCCGTGCGATGGTCGAGGCCGGTCACGAGATCTGCAGCCACGGCTACCGCTGGATCGACTACCAGAACATGGACGAGGCCCAGGAACGCGAGCACATGCTCGAAGCGATCCGCATCCTCACCGAACTCACCGGCGAACGCCCGCTGGGCTGGTACACCGGTCGCACCGGCCCCAACACCCGTCGCCTGGTGATGGAAGAAGGTGGCTTTCTGTACGACTGCGACACCTATGACGACGACCTGCCCTACTGGGAGCCGAACAACCGCACCGGCAAGCCGCATCTGGTAATTCCGTACACCCTGGACACCAACGACATGCGCTTCACCCAAGTGCAGGGTTTCAACAAGGGCGACGACTTTTTCGACTACCTGAAAGACGCCTTCGACGTGCTGTATGCCGAAGGGGCCGAGGCGCCGAAAATGCTCTCCATCGGCCTGCACTGCCGCCTGATCGGTCGCCCTGCGCGCCTGGCTTCGCTGCAGCGTTTCCTTGAATACGTCAAAGGTCACGAACAGGTGTGGTTCGCCCGCCGCGTCGAGATCGCTCGCCACTGGCACGACGTGCACCCTTTCCAGCCCCACTCTGAGAAGGGAGCCGCCCAGTGAGTCGTTTCCAGACCCTGACCCCCTCCTCTCTCAATCGCGAAGACTTCGTCAAAGCCTTCGCCGATATCTACGAGCATTCGCCCTGGGTCGCTGAAAAAGCCTATGACCTCGGTGATCTGCACAGCCTCGACGACATCGAGACCCTGCATGCCCGTATGAGCGACATCCTGTTGAGCGCCGACCACGCCACGCAAATGGCGCTGATCAACGCTCACCCGGATCTTGCCGGCAAAGCTGCCGTGCAAGGCCAACTGACCGAAGCCAGCACCAATGAACAGGCTGGCGCCGGTATCCACCAGTGCACGGCTGAAGAATTTGCACGCTTCACCGAGCTGAACGACGCCTACAAGGCCAAGTTCGCGTTCCCCTTCATCATGGCGGTAAAAGGCAGCAACCGGCATCAGATTCTCGCGGCCTTCGAAACGCGCATTCACCATTCGGCCCAAACCGAATTCGCCTGCGCCCTGGCCGAGATCAACAAGATCGCGATGTTCCGCTTGCAAACCCTTTGAGCCATGACCATCCCCACGCCCATTACCAAAGGCAGACAAAAAGAATGAAAGCTTACGCCGTACCCTTCGAGAAATTCGTCAACCTGGCCGACGCCCGTCTGGGCACCAAAATCCTGTCCGTGACCGACGACTGGTTCGCCGACGCCAACCGCCTGTTCCAGCCCACCCCTGCGGTGTGGAAGGAAGGCGTGTTCGACGACAACGGCAAATGGATGGACGGCTGGGAATCGCGCCGCAAGCGTTTCGAAGGTTATGACAGCGCGGTGATCCGCCTGGGCGTGGCAGGTTCCATCAAGGGCGTGGACATCGACACCTCGTTCTTCACCGGCAATTACCCGCCGTCTGCCTCGCTGGAAGCCTGCTTCCTGGCCTCGGGCGAGCCGGACGAAAACACGGTTTGGACTGAAGTGCTGCCGGCTGTCGAGCTCAAAGGCGACAGCCACCACTACCACGAGATCAGCGACGCCAAGGCCTACAGCCACCTGCGTTTCAACATCTACCCCGACGGCGGCGTGGCGCGCCTGCGCGTGTATGGCGTGCCGCACCGCGACTGGTCGGCGGTTGGCGACAACGAGCAGGTGGACCTCGCTGCAGCCCTGAACGGCGGTCGCGCCCTGGCCTGCTCCGACGAGCACTTCGGCCGCATGAGCAACATCCTCAACCCGGGCCGTGGCATCAACATGGGCGATGGCTGGGAAACCGCCCGTCGTCGCACCCCTGGCAACGACTGGGTGATCGTCGCGCTGGGCCATGCCGGTGAAGTCGAGCAGATCGTCGTCGACACCCTGCACTTCAAGGGCAACTACCCGGACAGCTGCTCGATCCAGGGCGCGTTCGTCAAAGGCGGCACCGACAGCCAGATCGAAACCCAGAGCCTGTTCTGGCGTGAACTGCTGCCAAGCCAGAAGCTGGAAATGCACGCTGAACACACCTTCGTCGAGCAGATCAAGGCGCTGGGCCCGATCACCCACATCCGCCTGAACGTGTTCCCGGATGGTGGTGTGAGCCGCTTGCGCGTGTTGGGCAAGGTGGCCAAGTAACACAGATGTGACTGGCTACTGATGAAAACTGGGGGAGCCGGCTTGCTGGCGAAGGCGGCGTGTCATTCAACACATGAGTGCCTGACAGGACGCATTCGCCAGCAAGCCGGCTCCCACAGGTACTGTGTCGGACCATGGATTCGTCATCGGCACCGACGCAGATTTATCTAGAACTTGAGAACAGAAGAACCCGCATGCGCAAACTGATTATCGAGCCGTTGACCAAAGAAGCCTTCGCCCCTTTCGGTGATGTCATCGAAACCGATGGCAGCGATCATTTCATGATCAACAACGGCTCGACCATGCGCTTTCACAAGCTGGCGACCGTTGAAACGGCCACGCCGGACGATAACGCGATCATCAGCATCTTCCGCGCCGACGCGCAGGACATGCCGCTGACCGTGAGCATGCTGGAGCGCCATCCGCTGGGCAGCCAGGCTTTCATTCCGCTGCTCGGCAACCCTTTTCTGGTCGTGGTCGCGCCATTTGGCGATGTACCTGAACCAGAGTTGACCCGCGCCTTCATCACCAATGGCAGGCAGGGTGTTAATTACCATCGCGGCGTCTGGCACCACCCGGTGCTGACGATCGAAAAGCGGGATGACTTCCTGGTGGTTGATCGCAGTGGCAGTGGCAATAACTGCGATGAGCATTTCTTCGAAGAGAGTCAGATGATGATTCTCGATCCCCACTAATAAGAAGGGCCTAAGCGTCCGCCAGTGACGACAGGCAAACGGTAAAGACTGTGGCTGCACATCTGATGGAATGGCTGAATCTGGGCGTGCGCTGGATTCACATGATCGTCGGGATCGCCTGGATCGGCGCATCCTTTTACTTCGTCTGGCTGGAGAACAACCTCAACCGCGCCAACCCTCGTGACGGCCTGTCCGGTGACTTGTGGGCGATCCACGGCGGCGGTATCTACCACCTGGAGAAATACAAGCTGGCCCCACCGACCATGCCGGACAACCTGCACTGGTTCAAATGGGAAGCCTACTGGACCTGGATGTCGGGCATCGTGCTGCTGTGCATCGTGTTCTACTCCAACCCCACCCTTTACCTGCTGGCCCCCGGCAGCACCCTGAGCGGCGGCGAAGGCATCGCCATCGGTGTCGGCGCGTTGATCGCCAGCTGGTTCATCTACGACCTGCTCTGCGACTCGCCTCTGGGCAAGCGCCCTGGCCTGTTGGGTCTGGTGCTGTTCGTGCTGGTCATCGGCGCCTGCTATGGCTTCAGCCAGGTGTTCAGCGGTCGTGGTGCGTACCTGCACACCGGCGCGATCATCGGCACCATCATGGTCGGCAACGTGTTCCGCATCATCATGCCGGCCCAGCGCGCACTGGTGGCGGCCATTGCCGAGAATCGCACGCCGGACCCGACCCTGCCCGCCAAAGGCCTGCTGCGTTCGCGTCACAACAACTACTTCACCTTGCCCGTGCTGTTCATCATGATCAGCAACCACTTTCCGAGCACCTACGGCAGCCAATACAACTGGCTGATCCTCGCCGGGATCGCAGTGTGTGCGGTGCTGGTGCGCCACTACTTCAACACCCGTCACAACAGCCACAAGTTCGCCTGGGCCCTGCCGGTCGGCGCACTGGGCATGATCTGCCTGGCATACGTGACAGGCCCTGCGCAAATGCCTCGCGGCCCGGAAGTGGCGAAGATCGAGTACCAGCCACTGCCGGCCACGGCCATTGGCGGTCATCGTGCCGACGAGCCCAAGCCTGAAGTGGCGCCAGCGCCTGCTGCTGCAGCCGCGCCTGCCCAAGCCAGCAATGCCGGTGGTGTGGATTTCGAGAAGGTGCACAGCGTGATTCAGGAACGCTGCGCGGTCTGCCACTCGGCCAAACCGACCAGCCCGTTGTTCAGCAGTGCACCGGCCGGGATCATGTTCGACACCCCGCAACAGATCCAGCAACTGGCCCCGCGCATCCAGGCCCAGGCCGTGACCGCGCAGATCATGCCGCTGGGCAACATCACCCAGATGACTCAGCAAGAGCGTGACCTGCTGGGGGAGTGGATCGACAAGGGGGCGCAGACGAACTGAATCAGCCTCAAGCTGCAAGCCAGAAGCCGTACGCGGTCCGCTCTGACTTGCAGCTTGTAGCTTGACGCTTGCAGCTATATCCGTTTCTCAGCCACAACTCAAAAACAAGAACAATGAGGTGTTGCATGTCCGAGTCAACTCACGCGCGCATCCCTGCTGCGCCACCACGACAGCCCCTGCCACTGATGCAACTGATTCTGGTGGGCCTGCAACACGTCCTGTTGATGTACGGGGGTGCCGTTGCGGTGCCGCTGATCATCGGCCAGGCCGCTGGCCTCTCCCGTGAAGAAATCGCCTTTTTGATCAACGCCGACCTGCTGGTCGCCGGTATCGCCACGGTTGTGCAATCGTTCGGCATCGGCCCCCTGGGCATTCGCATGCCGATCATGATGGGCGCAAGCTTTGCCGCCGTCGGCAGCATGGTCGCCATGGCCGGCATGCCCGGCGTGGGCCTGCCGGGGATCTTCGGCGCGACCATCGCCGCCGGATTCTTCGGCATGCTGATCGCGCCATTCATGTCGAAAATCGTGCGTTTCTTCCCGCCTTTGGTCACCGGCACGGTCATCACTTCCATCGGCCTGTCACTGTTCCCGGTGGCGGTCAACTGGGCGGGCGGCGGCAGCAAGGCCGTGAGCTTCGGCGACCCGCTGTACCTGGGCGTTGCGGCGCTGGTGCTGCTGACCATCCTGCTGATCAACCGCTTCATGCGCGGCTTCTGGGTCAACATTTCGGTGCTGATCGGCATGGGCCTGGGCTACATCCTGGCGGGCTTCATCGGCATGGTCGACTTGAGCGGTCTGGCCCAGGCCGACTGGGTCAAGGTGGTCACGCCGCTACACTTCGGCATGCCGACCTTCAGCCTCGCGCCGATCCTGTCGATGTGCCTGGTGGTGGTGATCATTTTCGTCGAATCCACCGGGATGTTCCTGGCGCTGGGCAAGATCACCGACCGCGAAGTCACGCCGGGCATGCTCCGCCGCGGCTTGCTGTGTGACGCGGCGGCCTCGTTTCTGGCCGGTTTCCTCAACACCTTCACCCACTCCTCCTTCGCCCAGAACATCGGCCTGGTGCAGATGACCGGCGTGCGCTGCCGCTCGGTGACCATCGTCGCCGGTGGTTTCCTGATACTGCTGAGCCTGTTGCCCAAAGCCGCGTACCTGGTGGCGTCGATTCCACCGGCCGTGTTGGGCGGGGCGGCGATTGCCATGTTCGGCATGGTCGCGGCCACCGGGATCAAAATCCTCCAGGAAGCCGATATCGCCGACCGCCGCAACCAGTTGCTGGTGGCAGTCAGCGTGGGCATGGGCCTGATCCCGGTGGTTCGGCCGGAATTCTTCAGCCAGTTGCCACACTGGATGGGGCCGATCACCCACAGCGGCATTGCCATGGCGACCTTGAGCGCCGTGCTGCTGAACCTGCTGTTCAACGTGCTCGGCGGTGCCGAACGCGCGGCCATGGCAGGGCCTGCGCACTCGCACTGACAAACCTGCCCTGTTTTCGACTCGGGTGCTCCGTCGCGGAGCACTTGAGGACGGCTGCGCGAGTCAGTATCCTCCGCCGCCGCTTCGCCGTAGCTCGAAAAACAGGGTCTGACCACCACTGCAACAATTCTGACTGACCGGACAACTAACCGATCAGCGACTGCATCCTCGAAAAGGCAACAGAAAATCCCCGAATCGACTGTGTTCAGCACAGCCGACGAGACTTTTTTGTCTTTTTTCAGGGTCTTGGCGCAGCTCTTGCTAACTATGAAACGCCGCAACAAGTTGACCAAACGGACAACTAAATCAGCAAAAACAAAGGCGCCGAAACAGAGCGTCAATCACCGCAACAACGACTTTTAAACCAAGGGAGTTATCCATGAACCGCACGCTTTCCAGCCTGATGGCCGCAGGCACCCTGCTTGCCGCCACCCCGGCGATGTCCGGCGACCTGCTGCAGTGGCAGAGCAACAGCCTGACTTATCTTTACGGCAAAGATTTCGCTGTAAACCCGGAAATTCAACAGACGTTCACCTTCGAACACGCTGACGGCTGGAAATACGGCGACAACTTCCTGTTCGTCGACAACATCTTCTACAACGGCAAGAAAGACGCTGGCGTGGGCAACAACACCCTGTACGGCGAGTTCTCCCCTCGCCTGTCGATGGGCAAGATCTTCGACCAGAAATTCGAACTGGGCCCGATCAAGGACGTGCTGCTGGCCGGCACATACGAGTTCGGTGAAGGGGATGTCGAGTCTTACCTGATTGGTCCTGGCTTCGACCTGAGCATCCCGGGCTTCGACTACTTCCAGCTGAACTTCTACAAGCGCTACAACGACGGTCATCGTGCCGGCTACGGCGCCTGGCAGATCACCCCGGTGTGGTCGTACACCATTCCAGTGGGTAAGTCGGACATTTTGATCGACGGTTTCATGGACTGGGTGGTGGACAACAAACAGTCCAACACCAAAGGTGACTACCACTCCAACCTGCACTTCAACCCGCAGATCAAGTACGACCTGGGCAAGGCCATGAACTTGCCGGAGAGACAGTTGTACGTGGGTATCGAGTACGACTACTGGACGAACAAGTACGGCATCAATGACACCCGTTACTTTGATACCAACCAGAACACCGCGAGTTTGTTGGTGAAAGTATTCTTCTGAAGATAATCATCTGCGGCGTGGGCACTCAACCGGCCCACGCCGTCAGTTCCTTCAGGGCAGATTCTGCGTCGTTCCTTGCTCAAGCGGCTCACGTCCGACCAGCTTCGCGCTGAGAATCGGCACGCCTACGCCGACGATCATCAGGCTCCACAGCAGATATTCAAGGCCAAACAGCAGGAGCGCGCCGCCGACCATGATCGTTGCCAGGCTCGGAATGCCCAGCGCACAGATCAACAGGGCATGGGCGCCCAGTTTTCGTTTGAGGGGTATTCGGGCGTTGAACACGCAGACCAGCCACAAGTAAAGCCAGGCCACGATGGTCAATAAATAAAGCGCCAGATGCAACAAGTCGCCGAACATGCCGTATCCATGCATGGGTCTATCTCCCTCTTCCAGATCATCGATGTCATAACGGCCGTTCGGTCCATCGAATCGCCGTCGGCAAGTTTACACCCCTCATTTGCCTAAGCACGCTGGGGATGGCGAGCCTCTACACCGCAAACCTGAAAAGGCTTACGAGCAGATTGTGCAGCGTTGAGGACGCGCGCTGTCGAGACGCTGTGCCGGCTCCCACAAGAATGGCGATCACCGTGGGTCTTCAACCCGCCTCCCACGGCAACGGCTTGCCCGCCCTCACCTTGGCGTTGAGGGTGCGCAACAGGTCCAGGGGATCTGTGTCTTTCATCGCGTGACTCTGTTCATCGACCCAGCTCATGACCTGCTGACGATCAAGACCCGGCCTGCGATGCAGGATCTCCACCAGCTGCCGCTCGCAGTGCTGGGCATAGGCGACCACGCTGGAAAACAAAGGGCTGTTCATAACCGACACCTCGCCACCGAATACCCGTAAAGGCCTTGAACAGGCGCCAGAAGGTTTGTGCCTCGATACCACAGGCACACAATACCACCGGCCTGTACCCGGCTACAGTGGCGTTGGCTGCGAACAGGCGCAAGACCGGCAAGGCGGCAATCTTGAGCCTGTCGTGAGGCCGGTGCTAACATTCGCCACCGCCGAACAGGCAAGGATATCCCGCTTTATGAGCAGCATCCGCGAGCGCAACAAAGAACTGATCCTGCGCGCAGCCAGTGAAGAATTCGCCGACAAGGGCTTCGCCGCCAGCAAGACCAGCGACATCGCCGCCAAGGCCGGTGTGCCCAAGCCCAACGTCTACTACTACTTCAAATCCAAGGAAAACCTCTACCGCGAGGTGCTGGAAAGCATCATCGAACCGATCATGCAGGCGTCGACGCCGTTCAATCGCGAAGGGGTTCCGGCTGAGGTGCTGAGCGGCTACATCCGCTCCAAGATCCGCATTTCCCGCGACCTGCCCTTTGCTTCCAAGGTATTCGCCAGCGAGATCATGCACGGCGCGCCGCACCTGACGCCCGAGCAGGTCGAACAGCTCAACGGCCAGGCGCGGCACAACATCGAGTGCATTCAGGGCTGGATCGACGACGGCCTGATCGCCCCCCTCGACCCGCATCATCTGATGTTCAGCATCTGGGCCGCGACCCAGACCTACGCCGACTTCGACTGGCAGATTTCGACGGTCACCGGCAAGCCGAAGCTGGACGACGCCGACTACGAAGCCGCCGCCCAGACCATCATTCGCCTGGTGCTCAAGGGATGTGAACCGGACCGCTGAGGGTCGGGATCAGCTCTTGGCAGTCTGCAGCGCCTTGTCCACGCCGTCGAGCAACTGACCGAAGCTCCAGGGTTTGCGAATGAACGTCACAGGGTGCTGAACGCCGGAGCTTTCCGGCGTTTCGTGGCCGGACATGATCAGGATCGGAATCTGCGGCCATTTGTTGCCGGAGAGGTTGGCCAGATCCGCCCCGTTCAGGGTGCCGGGCATCAAAATATCGGTGAGCAGCAACGATACGCTGTCGGCGTTATCGTCCAAAAACTTCGCAGCCTCGTCGGCGCTCTCCAGGGCAAAGGTTTTGAAGCCTTCGTCGCCCAGAATCTCGCATACGAAATCGCGAATGATCGACTCATCTTCCACTACCAGAATGAGTCCTTTTTGCTGCTCGTTTGCTGCCATTTGCGCTGCACCCACCATAATTCTTCCCATTGCCTTCCCGGCCGGCCCTGTCCTGGACTCGGGTTGTAGTCGGTACTGTGAACGGCGCGAGCGCTGGAAATTCCATCGCTGAACAAGATTTGCTTCAAACGAGTGTTCCAGAGGCCGCGAACGGGTACGTGGGGGCGCACTACGGGGGCTTTTCTGCGGGCATTAAAAAACCCGCCGAAGCGGGTTTGTGCAAGACCGTCCAACGTCCTGTCGGCAGCCAATACCTTGGCAACGGTCGATCGTCCCTGATCCTGCAGCGATCCGTTGCTGCAGTTGATGGATCCAATGTACTGCGTCGATGGGATCCAACATAGAGCGAAGTTCTCCATTTCGTGTAAGCCTTTGGCTATACCTGTTAAAAAACTGACGTCACTTTTTTGGTCAACCTGTTTATTGCCTACGACGATTCGGCCTTCTGCGACGACTGGCCGGATAAAAGCCCCCGCCGCGCTCAGGTTTGCCCTGCACGCGCCGAGATGCTGTATGACAGGGACTCTTTTAGCCAAGGGTGATCGCGGGGGCGATTAGCTGTCAGGCGAACCGGTCATCGAAACGGTTCGCGCCATAACAAGAACAATGAACGGAGTGACGGTCATGAATATGCGCAATCTCTCGATCAGTCGGCGTCTGTGGCTGATCCTCATCGTCGCTGTGTTGATGTTGTTCACGCTGGCCGTGGCCATGCTCAAGCAGATCCACGACGACCTCTACGACGCCAAGGCGCAGAAAACCATGCACGTGGTGCAGACCGCCAGCGGCCTGCTCGACTACTACCACGGCCTGGAAAGCGCCGGCACCCTGACCCGCGAACAGGCCCAGCAACAGGCCATGGATGCCATTCGCGGCCTACGCTACAACCAGACCGACTATTTCTGGATCAACGACCTGCGCCCGGTGATGATCATGCACCCGGCCAACCCCAAACTCGTGGGCCAGGACCTGTCAGGGGTGAAAGACCCGGACGGTTTCCAGGTCTTCAACGAGATGGTCAGCCTGGCCAAAGCCAAGGGCGCCGGGATGGTCAACTACCGCTGGCCGAAACCGGGCGCCAGCGATGCGGTGCAGAAGACCTCCTACATTACCTTGTTTACCCCTTGGGGCTGGATCATCGGCTCGGGGGTTTACGTCGATGACGTGCAGGCCGAGTTCCGCCAGCAGGTGATCAAGGCGCTGTCGATCAGCGCCGGCATCATTCTGGTCATGGGCCTGCTGCTGACCCTCATCGGCCGCAGCATTGCCGGGCCGCTGAAGACCACGGTCGAGGCCATGGCCAATATCGCCAGCGGCGAAAGCGACCTGACCCGCAGCCTGGAAACCCACGGCAAGGACGAAATCACCCAACTGGCCACGCACTTCAACGCCTTCACCGACAAGCTGCGCCGGGTCATCACCGAGCTGCAACTGTCGGCGGTAGGTCTGGGCCAGGCGTCCAGTGAAATGGGTAGCAACGCCGTGCAGGCTCAGGAGCGCAGCCAGCAGCAATCGCTGCAGATGGAACAGGTGGCCACGGCAGTCAACGAAGTGACCTACGGCGTGCAGGACGTTGCCAAGAATGCCGAGCACGCGGCCAGCGAAATGCGCAACGCCGAGTCCCAGGCCCAGCAGGGTCAGGCGAACATCGACAGCAGTCTGAAGCAGATCGGCCACCTGTCCGGCACCATCGATCAGGCGGTGGAAGTGATTCGCACGCTGTCCAGCGAAAGCACGCAGATTGGCGGGGTGCTGGAAGTCATCAGCTCCATCGCCGAGCAGACCAACCTGCTGGCCCTGAACGCGGCCATTGAAGCTGCGCGGGCTGGCGATCAGGGCCGCGGCTTTGCCGTGGTGGCCGACGAAGTGCGCCTGCTGGCGCAACGCACGCAGAAATCCACCGCCGAGATACAGGCGATGATCGAACGCCTGCAATCCCACTCCGACGCCGCCGTGAAGGTCATCGGCGACAGCAGCCGCTCCTCGCAACTGACGATAGAACAGGCGAATCTCGCGGGCCAGAGCCTGACCTCAATCAGCCAGGCGCTACGCAACCTCAACGGCCTCAACGCCTCGATTGCCAGCGCCACCCTGCAGCAATCCCACGTGGTCGAGGACATCAACCAGAACGTCACCCAGGCCGCTCAGCTGTCCCAGAGCACCGCCGTCGCCGCCGAGCAATCCAGTGCAGCGAGCGCGCAGCTCAAGGGTTTGAGCGAACAGTTGAACGGGCTGCTGCGTCAGTTCAGGGTCTGAGCCCTTCCCTCCAAGGAGCCCGCCTCAGCGCGGGCACCCTTCCTGACGACAGCTTGTGAACGCCTTCAACTGCTCGACCCGCACCCTGGTGTGCTCGGCCAGGCACTGGGTCTGGGACAAAGGCCAGAGACTGCCGCCATCCTCACGTTTGCCGACCTGATACAGGCAATCGGCGTCGCGATAGGCGATCCACTTCTTTTGAGTGTCCTGCAGTTGTTTTTTGCGGGCGGGGGTTGTCAGGTACGCCATCTGCGCCTTGTACTGCGTGTTCAGCTCGGCATCCAGCGCCGCATACTCCTTGCCCGCGCATTGATTCATCGAGGCTTGGGTGGCATCGCAATCTTCGGCCTGTGCTGAACAGCCGATACCCAAGGCCATGAACATGCCCACCGCGATCATTGCGTAGCGCATAGAAGTCTCCCTGTTTCTTGATTGACGGTTCTCAGACAATAAAAAACCGGCCACTGTTGCCAGAGCCGGTTCTTTTTAACATGTGCCTGTCAGTCCAGCATGCCGACATAACCCGGCTGCTGCTTCACGCGCTCAAGCCACGCCTGGATGCCCGGGAACTGATCCAGATCGAAGCCGCCCTGGTGCGCCACGTGGGTGTAGGCGTACAGCGCGATGTCGGCGATGGAAAACTGCTCGCCCACCAGAAACGGCGTGCGTTGCAGCTGCTGCTCCATGACCTTCAACACCCGGTAACCGCGCTTGTGCAGCGAACGGTACTCTTGCATACGTTCTTCGGGCAGCCCCAGGTAAAACTGGATGAAGCGCGCCACCGCGATGGCCGGCTCATGGCTGTATTGCTCGAAAAACTGCCATTGCAGCATCTGCGTACGCAGGCGCGGCTCGCTCAGCAAGTAAGGCGTGCCTTCGGCGAGGAAGTTGAGAATCGCGTTGGATTCCCACAGATACGTGCCGTCGTCGAGTTCCAGCACCGGAATCTTGCCGTTGGGGTTTTTCGCCAGAAACGCTTCGGTCTCGGTCTCGCCGTTGAGAATGTCCACCGGCACCCATTGGTACTCTGCGCCCAAGAGGTTGAGCATCAGTTTGATCTTGTAACAGTTGCCCGAGTTGTAATCGCCGTAAACCTTGTACATCTGCTTGCTCTCCCCTCAATGCTGCGGTGATGCGTGTGCGTAAGGTATCAGGCCGCGAGGGCCTGCTGTGCCTGTCTGATGACGGCGGCCAGTCGTTGCAGCCCGTCGTCCAATCGTGCCGGATCGATATGGCTGAAGTTAAGCCGCAGATAGCCGGGGTTGGCGTCCGGATCGGTGAAGAACGGCTCACCGGGCATGAACGCGACGTTCTGTGCCAGCGCGGTGTCGAGCAGTGTACGGGTGTCGATTTTCTCTTTGAGTGTCAGCCAGAAGAAAAGCCCGCCCTGAGGGCTGTTCCACTCGGCCAGATCGCTGAAATGACGCTGCAGCGCGGCTTCGAACTGATCACGGCGTGTACGATAGAAATCCCGCAACTCGACCAGATGCTGCTCGTACTGCTTGCTGCCGATCCACTGCAACGCCTGCCATTGACCGACGCGATTGGTGTGCAGGTCGGCGGCCTGCTTGAGTTTGAGCAGGTGGGGGAACAGGTCCTTGGAGGCGATCAGGTAACCCACGCGCAAACCCGGCATGAGGGTTTTCGACACGGTGCCGGTGTAGATCCAGCTGGCCTTGTTCAAGCGGCTGACGATCGGACGAGCGCTGCCGCCGTCGAAGGTCAGGTCGCGATAGGGTTCGTCTTCGATCAGGGTTACGCCGAATTCGTCGAGCAACGCGGCGACCGCATCCCGCGCCGCTTCGCTGTAGCGCACGGCGGAGGGGTTCTGGAACGTTGGAATCAGGTACGCAAATGAAGGGCTGTGCTGCTCCAGACGCTGACGCAGCACGGCCAGATCCGGCCCTTCGGCGAGCAACGGCACGGTCAGGCAATCGGCACCGAACAGCTGGAAGATCTGCAGCGCAGCCAGGTAGGTGGGCCCTTCCAGCAGGATCTCGGTGTCCTTGTCGATGTACAGCTTGGCGGCCAGATCCAGGGTCTGTTGCGAGCCGCTGACGATCATCACCTGACTCGCCTCGCAGGCAATGCCCAGCGCACAGGCCTGTGCCGCCAGGGCTTCGCGCAACTGCGGCTCGCCTTCGCTCATGCCGTACTGGCCGATGCTGCGCGGTATGTCCGCCCACGCGCTTTGCGGCAGCATGGCTTCTGCGGGCAGACCACCTGCGAAGGACATCATTTCCGGGCGCTGGGCAGCGGCGAGGATTTCGCGAATCAGGGAACTCTTCAAACGGGTCACGCGTTCAGAAAAAGCCATGAGATCACCACTGGCGGACACAATTGGAAATACGTCAAACTGGTTGACCGAAATTACGACGCCAGACCCGGATACGTCAATATGCTTGACCTTAAAAATTCATCGACCCAGCAAATCGCCATGGAAGCGTTCTTCTACGGCTACCAGGCCTTCACCGCCAAGGCCGACGAAATGCTTGATCGACGAGGCTTGAGTCGCGTGCACCAGCGCATCGTGTTCTTCATCGCCCGCTATCCGGGCTTGAGCGTGAAGGAGTTGCTCAACGTGCTCGGGGTGAGCAAGCAGGCGCTGAACACGCCGCTGCGTCAGTTGATCGAGATGGAACTGGTGCTCAGCGTCGCCCCCGAGGACGACAAGCGCAAACGCCTGCTGCAACTGACGGCAGAGGGCGCGAAGTTCGAGGAATCCCTGCGCCGCGAGCAGGTGAAACTGCTACAACGCGTCTTTGCAGAGGCAGGACGCGAAGCGGTGGACGGCTGGCTGGCGGTGAATCAGGCGTTGGGCAATACCCTGAAATGATCGGCCACGAACTGTGCCGATTAATGCGCCGGTGGCTGTATCGCAACGAATTGTGACAACTGCGTATAGGCTTGGTGATCTGTTCACATTGCCGCTCCAAGGATCGACCGCATGACTGACGCGACCCACACGCCGCTGCGCCCGCTGACCGACTCTTCACCCTCGGCCATCGTGGCGGGTTTCATTGCGATGATGACCGGCGTCACCAGTTCGCTGGTGCTGATTTTCCAGGCCGGACAAGCCGCCGGGCTGACCTCGGGGCAAATTTCCTCGTGGATCTGGGCGCTGTTCATGGGCATGGCGGTTTGCAGCATCGGCCTGTCATTGCGCTATCGCTCGCCGATCACGGTGGCCTGGTCGACGCCCGGCGCGGCCCTGCTGATCGCAAGCCTGGGCCATGTGGCCTACCCCGAAGCCATTGGCGCGTTCATCACCAGCGGCTTGCTGGTGTTCATCTGCGGCATCACCGGCAGCTTTGAAAAACTGGTCAAGCGCCTGCCCACCTCATTGGCCGCAGCGTTGCTGGCAGGGATACTGTTCAAGATCGGCAGCGAAATTTTCGTCGCCGCCCAGCACCGCACCGGGCTGGTGTTGGGGATGTTCTTCACCTACCTGATCGTCAAACGCTTCTCGCCGCGCTACGCCGTACTGGTCACACTGCTGGTGGGCGTGGCAATTTCGGCGATGCTCGGCATGCTGAACTTCAGCGGCTTCAACCTGGAAGTCGCCGTGCCGGTCTGGACCACGCCGTCGTTCTCCCTGGGCGCGACCATCAGCATCGGCATCCCGCTGTTCGTCGTCGCCATGACCTCGCAGAACATGCCGGGCATCGCGGTACTGCGCGCCGATGACTATCAGGTGCCCGCCTCGCCGCTGATCACCGCCACCGGCCTGATCTCGATGCTCACCGCCCCGTTCGGCGCCCACGGCATCACCATGGCCGCCATCAGCGCGGCCATCTGCACCGGCCCGCATGCCCACGAAGACCGCAACAAACGCTACACGGCGGCGATCTGGTGCGGGCTGTTCTACGCCGTTGCCGGTGTGTTCGGCGCGACGTTGGCGGCGTTGTTTGCGGCGTTTCCCAAGGAGTTGGTGCTGTCGATCGCGGCGCTGGCGCTGTTCGGCTCGATCATCAACGGCCTGACCGTGGCGATGAGCGAACCCAAGGAGCGCGAAGCGGCGCTGATCACCTTCATGGTCACGGCGTCGGGGCTGACGCTGTTTTCCATTGGTTCGGCGTTCTGGGGGATCGTGGCGGGGGTGTTGACGTTGGTAATTCTCAACTACCGCAAATAACTGCGGTTTTGCCCGGAGGGCGTAGGAGCTTTGCTTGCAAGCGATCCGCTACAAGCCAGACTACGGCCTTCGGCCAGAATCAAAAGCAGGTGCGCATCACAGCCTGAAATGCCCCACCATCCCCTTCAATTCCATCCCCAGCGATGCCAGCTCAATGCTCGACGCGGCATTGCCCTGCATCGTCAGCGCTGACTGATCGGCACTGGCGCGGATGCTGGTGACGCTGCGATTGATCTCTTCGGCCACCGAGCTTTGCTCTTCCGCGGCGGCAGCAATCTGCTGGTTCATCTGCTGGATGAGCGACACCGCCGCGGCAATGCTGCCCAGCGCGCTTTCGGTCTGCAAGGCGTCGGCGACGGCCAGCTTCACCAACTCGCCGCTGCTCTGAATCTGCGCCACCGAGGCCTGGGCGCCGCTTTGCAGGCGGGTGACCAGACGTTCGATTTCCTCGGTCGATTGCTGGGTACGTTTGGCCAGGGCACGAACCTCATCGGCCACCACCGCAAAGCCCCTGCCCTGCTCCCCCGCCCGCGCCGCTTCGATGGCCGCGTTGAGGGCCAACAGGTTGGTCTGCTCGGCGACGCTCTTGATCACCCCCAACACCTTGCCGATATTCTGGATTTCCGCGCTGAGGCTTTCGATGCTGTCGCTGGCTGAATTGGCCGAGGTGGCCAGTTGCTCGATGCGCTGCATGCTCTGGCGCACCACCGCCTGGCCACTGTCGACCTTGGTGTCGGCGGTCTGCGCGGCCAGCGCCGCTTCTTCGGCGTTGCGCGCCACGTCGTGCACGGTGGCGGTCATCTGGTTCATGGCCGTGGCCACTTGCTCGGTTTCTTCCTTCTGGGTGCTGACTTCCAGATTGGTCTGCTCGGTCACCGCCGACAGCGAGTGCGCCGAGGTCGCCAGTTGCTCGATGCCCGCCTGCAACCCGCTGACGATGCCGCTCAACCCGGCGCCCATCTGCTGCATGGCCTGCATCAACTGACCGATTTCATCCTTGCGCGTGACCTGCACGTTGCCGCTCAAGTCACCGGCGGCGATGCGCTGGGCGATGGCGATCACGCTGCGCAGCGGCGCGACGATGATGCGTGTGATAACGGCTGCCGCAATCAGGCCGACAAACAGCGCCAGAATCGATGAGCCGATGATCTTCAGCGAGTTGGCTTGCAGCTCGCCGAGCATCGACTGATCTTCGGCATCATAGGCCTGATTGACCTGCTGCACGACGGTCTTGGCGTTGCTGGCCAACTGCTGGGAGACCTTGGCTTCGTCGGCCAACAGGCCGGTGTATTCGTTGAGTTTGTCGCTGAAGTTAGTGATGTGCCCGCCGACCTCGGTCAGCACGGTGAGGTAGCCCGGGTCCTTGATCACGCTTTTCAGCTGATCGGCCATTTCCTGAGCCTGCACGGCCTGCTCAATCTTGCCGGTCTTGGCCTCTTCGCCGGAGCCGGTCTTGCGGCTCTTGTCCAGACGCACCCGCGCCTCGTCCATGGCCTGCATCATCAATTTGGAAATCTGGCTGATCTGGCCCGACTGCTCGATGAACTCCGAGCCTTGCTGGCCCTGGGAATCCTTGAGGTTGTAGGCGCCGTCGTCGGCCAGCCCGGCCTGAAGCACGTCGAGGTTGTTGGCCACGCTGGACACCGACCAGCTGGCCATCTCCAGCGCCAGGTCCTTGCTCTGGCTGATGCTGACGAACTCGTCGAAGGATTTGCGATAGGCCGCCAGCGCTTGCTGCACGTCGCCCATCACACGTTGATTGACCGCAGAGCTGGCCTTGAGCTGTTCGGCCTGGGCGTTCAGGGCGTCGAGACCGGCGTGCAACTCCTCGACGACCTTGGGGTCGCTGTGCAGCGCGTAATCCTGCTCCAGCAAACGCACGCGGTTGAGGCCCGAGTTGAGCGCGGTCATTTCCTTGAGGCTGTCGAAATGCACGCTGATCGAGCGCAGCGACCAGACGCCGATGGCCGCAACCAAGGCCGTCAGCAGCAGGACGAGGACGAATCCGATACCCAATTTCTTTGCCATTCCGAGATTGGCAAAACGCGATTGCACGGCCGAAATCATACGATCTTCCCCAATCACAGCAAAAAAGGCGCACACAACTAGGCCAGGTTGATCAAGGCCATTCAATTTTCGTGCAGATTCGCAACGGGTCAGCGGCAACACAAGCGTTTGACGTCGGAATAATGGCAAATAGCTACGCCAAGGTCGCATCCAGAATGGTTATCGGCGTATCCGGAATGTTCAACAGGTCCGCACCGGTTACCCGGACCTGAAAAGAGGGATCATGCGACAGAAGGTAACGCGCCAAGACGGCACGAAACCGAGCGTTTAGGTGACACCAGTGCGCCGGTAACGCTCGTCTTCGAGGCCGATCAGCGTGCCGCGGAGGCGACGGTCAGGGTGCCAGCGTTAGCGTCCAGCGTCGCCTGACTGCCCAAGGCAACGGCCAGATTGCGATCGCCATGGCCGATGGAGAGGCCGCCCAGCACGGGAATGCCCAACGAATCCAGACGCTCGCTCAGCACATCAGGCGGGCGGATCGCGTTGTTGCCATGCCCCGGCTCGCTGAACTGGCCAACGGCGATGCCGGCCAGCGACTTCAGCAGGCCGCAGTTGCCCAGGTGAGTGAGCAGGCGGTCAACGCGATAGGCCAGCTCGCCGACGTCTTCGATCAGCAGGATTGCGCCGTTAAGATCAGGCATGAAGGGCGTGCCAACGCAGGTGCTGAGCATGCTGAGGTTGCCGCCCAATAGCGTCCCCTGTGCAACGCCTGAGGTGCGTACGGTGAATGTGGGCTCATCGCGGTCCGCCTGCACGACGCAGGATTCACGGCTCATCAGCGCCTGCTTGAGGGTGCTGGCAAAAAGACAGCCCCGCTCCAGCTGCGCCGCCACAGGGCCGTGCACGGTGACCAGCCCGGTGTGGTGCCACAGCGCGGCATGCAGGGCGGTGATATCGGAAAAGCCTACGACCAGTTTCGGGTCGCGGCGTACGGCGTCATAGTCCAGTTGCGGGATGATCCGCTGCACGCCATAACCGCCGCGATTGCACAGCACGGCACGAATCTCGGGGTCAGCCAAGGCGTCGTTCAGGTCAGCGGCGCGGTGCTCGTCACTGCCCGCCAGATAGTGATCGGCGTCCAGCGCATGGGGGTAAACCCTGGGCCGCAGCCCCCAGGACGTGAGTTCGCGCACCGCCGCCTGAACCCTCGACTCGGCGACAGGGCCGGCGGGCGACACCAGGGCGACGGCGTCACCGGCGCGAAGGACGTTAGGGTTGAGGATCGGGCGGGACACTGGCATTTCAACAACTCGGCTGGCGTTCGAATGAATCGGCAATGTAGAGCACTCCCTGCGTTGAATCCAGAGGCGACTGCCGCCGCCGTCAGTGGGATGTCCCAAAGCGCGGATCAGGAATCGGCCGGAACGTTTGTGCGAAATATCAGCTCATCTTGTCATTCGGCCCCGGCCCGCGATTCACCTGAAAGCGTGTCACGCTCTTGCGCAACCAGCCCATGAAGCCGCTCGGGTCAGTGATCACCGGCTTGGTTTCCAGCATCGCCGCGCGGGCTTTCGTGCGGAATTTCGCCAGGCCCGCCAAAGCGCCGATCAACTCGCTGTGCTCTTGCAGCCAAGGCTCGAGGTCGGCCTTGTCGATGCGGTAGATCATGCAATCGGTGTAAGCGCAAAAGCGCCCCACGGTGGGCGTCCCGTCGACGAAACCGGTCTCGCCGAACAGCTCGCCGGGGCCCATGCGCCCCACCTCCATCCAGCCGTCTGGACGCTGGATGGACACCGACAGCACCCCGGACTCAATGATATAGAGGGCATCGGGGACGATTCCTTCGGCCAGCACCACGTCCTTGGCTCCGTAGGCCCCCAGGTGCATGTGCTGCTCAAGCTGGGCGCGGTCCTCGTCGCTGAGCATGCGCAGCGCGCCGACGGTGTTGAGTACCGCCGATTGCCGCGTCGTGGCGCGAGACTGATCGAGCCGGGTCTCGGTGGACGCCAGTTGCCGATGAATGAGGTCGTACAGCTGATTGCGCACAGCCGAGCAGCGGTCGCGGGACTTCACGTAACCGGTCACTTCATATTCAACGCTGCGCAGGCCGGACTTCACCACCACGGCCGAAGCTTTGGGCTGGCTGAGCAGTTCGCGACAGCCCAGCAGCGCCTTGTCCAGGGAATCGAGGACCAGACTGGGGCGCAATCGGGTGGGCAGTTCGATGCTCAGGGTCACGGAATGAAAATGGTCGGGGCGGCTGAAATTGACGATCCGGGTCTTGGCCGCCATGGCGTTGGGGATCACCGCCATGCTGCCTTCGGAGGTCAGCAGATGGGTGGAGCGCCAGTCGATTTCGATGACCTTGCCTTCGATGTCGTCGACGCGAATCCAGTCATCGACCCGAAACGGTTTGGTGGCATTGAGCACGATCCCGGAAAACACGTCGCCCAGCGTGCTCTGCACCGCCAGACCGAGAATGATCGCCACGGCCCCGGAGGTCGCCAGCAGGCCCTTGACCGGTAAATCGAGCACGTACCCCGCCGCCGCGACAGTTGCGACGAGAAAGATGATCGCCCCCATCACATCCTGCAGCAGATGGCCCTTGCCGCCGATGCGCGGCTCCATGACCACCACCGCCAGCACGGTCAGGGTGCGCGCGCCGAACAGCCACCAGGCGATAGTCAGGATCGTCGCCAATACGTGCCGCGGCCCGGAAAGCGTGTCAGGCACCGGATACAGCGGGCTCATGCCGCCGTCGAGCAGCGCCATGCTGAACAGCACGAAAAGCACCAGCCGACAGACCAGCTTGCGCCGCAGCAGCCGGGGGTGCAGCCACTGCCAGAGCACCAGATCGATGACCAGCAAGACCGACGCACTGACGAGCGGGTACGCGAACCACAAATGATCCATCGAAGCTCCCTGAAGGTGGACAGCCCATGGAGCTTAGCTGATCCCCAAGAAGGCGGACGGCGGTGGGTTTTACACCTGAGCCCAGTGGGTGAGCGTCGAAAGCCCAGCCGTCACCCCAGGTTTTTCCTGAGCATTCTGGCGTATGATCACTCGCCAAATAGCCTTGAAAACGGTCACCGGAGAAGCTCATGTCGCGCTCACAGGCGGAAAAAGCCGTCATTCACGAACACATCGTCAACCTGGCCGCCGAGCGCTTCCGTGAGGTCGGATTGAACGGCATTGGCGTGTCTGACCTGATGAAGGAAGCAGGCCGGACCGGCGGCGGCTTCTACAAGCATTTCGAATCCAGGGAAAAACTGGTGGAAGAAGCGCTGCAATGCGCGTTCAAAAAACGCGCACTGAAGCTGGAAAAGTACCTGGAACCGGACTCGACCCTGACGCTGACCGATCTGGTGGAAAGCTACCTGTCGGAGCGCCATCTGAACGATCCGGGTTCGGGCTGCGCTCTGGCGGCGGTGATGAACGACGTGTCCCGCAGCAGCGAGCCGGTTCGCGAGCTCTACACCCGCGAATTGCAGAACGAGCTGTCGGTCATCGCCGCACTGACCGGCAGCAAACAACCGGCCAAGAAACGCGCTCAGGCGTTACTGGCGATGTGTACGCTGGTCGGTGCGATCGGTTTGTCGCGGGCGGTGACGGATGAGCAATTGGTGGCAGAGCTACTCAATACCGGCAAGACACTGCTCAAGGCCTTGGATGTAAAGAGTGCTGCTACAGATGCCTGACATACGCTTCAGAATGCTGTGACACCGCCATCCACCGCCAGCGAATGCCCGGTGGTGAACGCTGCGCCGTCGCTGCACAGGTACAGCACGGCGGCGGCGATTTCCTCGACCTTGCCGATGCGCCCCACCGGGTGCATGGTCGCGGCGAATTCGGCCTTGCGCGGGTCGGCCTCGTGGGCGCGGCGGAACATGTCGGTGTCGATCACCGCAGGGCACACGGCGTTGACCCGGATCTGCTTCTTGGCATACTCGATGGCCGCTGATTTGGTCAGGCCGATTACCGCGTGTTTCGACGCCGCGTAGATGCTCATCTTCGGCGCCGCACCCAAGCCTGCGACCGAGGCGGTGTTGACGATGGCACCGCCGCCCTGGGCCAGCATCACCGGCAATTGATACTTCATGCACAGCCAGACACCCTTGACGTTGACGCCCATGATCGCGTCGAACTCCGCCTCGCTGCCCTCGGCCAGCCGACCTTTTTCGATCTCGATGCCGGCGTTGTTGAACGCATAGTCGACCCGGCCGAACACCTCGACGGCCCTGGTCATCATGTGCTGCACGTCGGCTTCTCTGGTCACGTCGCAACGCAGAAACAGCGCCTCGCCGCCTGCCTCACGAATCAACTCGGCCGTGCCCTCCCCGCCGTCACTGTCCAGGTCTACAGCCACCACCTTCACCCCCTGCTCGGCAAACGCCAGGGCAGTCGCGCGGCCAATGCCTGCTGCAGCGCCGGTTACCAGCGCCACCGTTCCGGAAAAAGTCATGCTCATGGGTGAGTCCTGTTGTGATGGGATGAGAGGTGATCTGTGGCCGAGTCTAGCCATGGGGGCTGCGCTTGCATCAGCACTATCAAGGCGCCGGTTACGGGGTCATGGGTTGCAGTGATATTGAACAGACTCCGCATCATCAGGATGGATCGACACGCATTCGCTGCAAGGGGCCTTACTTGCGATCAGGCCAATGCCGGTCTATCACTGGCGTTTCTTCTTTGATCAGGAAGCTGCCATGACCGCGCTGAACAACCGCCAATTTCTCCTGGCCCGCCGCCCTACAGGCCCTGCGAGCCGAGACGACTTCACCTTTCAGATCGTGCCCGTGGCCGAGGTAGCGCCAGGCCAGGTGCTGGTGAAAAGCGAATATCTGTCGCTGGACCCGGCCATGCGCGGCTGGATGAACGAGGGCAAGTCGTACATCGCGCCGGTGGGTCTGGGCGAGGTCATGCGCGCATTGGGTGTGGGCAAGGTGATCGAATCGCAGAACCCGAAATTCGCGGTCGGTGATTACGTTCAAGGCGTGCTCGGGGTTCAGGATTATTTCGTCGGCGAGCCCAAGGGCCTGCACAAGGTCGACCCCCAACTGCTGCCGCTGCCCGTTTACCTCGCCGCGCTGGGCATGACCGGTATGTCGGCTTATTTCGCCCTGCTGGAAGTCGGCCAGCCGAAAGCCGGTGACACCGTGGTGATCTCCGGCGCCGCCGGTGCGGTGGGCAGCGTCGCCGGGCAGATCGCCAAAATCAAGGGCTGCCGCGTGATCGGCATCGCCGGTGGCAAGGACAAATGCCAGACGCTGATCGACGAATTCGGCTTCGACGGCGCCATCGACTACAAGAGCGAAGACATCCACGCCGGCCTCAAACGCGAATGCCCGAACGGCGTTGACGTGTATTTCGACAACGTCGGCGGCGACATTCTCGACGCCGTGCTGACCCGTCTGGCGCTCAAGGCACGGGTGGTGATCTGCGGCGCGATCAGCCAGTACAACAACAAGGAAGCGGTCAAAGGCCCGGCCAATTACCTGTCACTGCTGGTCAACCGCGCACGCATGGAAGGCTTTGTGGTCATGGACCACGCCGAGCACTTCGCCAACGCCGGCATGGAAATGGCCGGCTGGCTCGCCCAAGGCAAACTCAAGAGCAAGGAGCATGTGGTCGAGGGGCTGGAGACCTTCCCGGAAACCCTGCAGATGCTGTTCAAGGGCGAGAACAACGGCAAGTTGGTGCTGAAGGTTTAAAGGTTTTCGTGCAGCAGCTCGACTTATCGGCGATGGTGACGTCGAAATCGCTACCGCCGGCAAGTCTTGCTGCTACACAGACCGCATCTCCCCTTCCCTGAAATTTCGCTGAACACGTCACCGATCCCGCTGCCAAAAGCACCACAAGGCGCACTCTGGTGTAAGCTCGTGCGCTGTTGATTTCGATCCATCGAGAGGCTTATGCGGGCTCCCTTCCGACGTTCTACCCTTGCAGCGCTGCGCGGCTTTGAATCGTCCAGCGCGGCAATCACCATTTTGCCGAGCGCTGCCGACTATCGGCGCACGTTGCTGGAGAAGATCGCCTCGGCGACCCGGCGCATCTATATCGTGGCGCTGTACCTGCAGCAGGACGAAGCCGGTCAGGAAATCCTCGACGCGCTGTATGCCGCCAAGGCCGCGAATCCGGCGCTGGACATCGTCGTGCTGGTCGACTGGTTCCGCGCTCAGCGGGGGCTGATCGGCGCGGGCAAGCAGGCCGGGAACTCGGCGTGGTATCAGGCGCAGAACCTCGAACACGAACAGGAAGTGCCGATCTACGGCGTGCCGGTGCAGACCCGCGAGCTGTTTGGCGTGCTGCACCTCAAAGGCAGCGTGATCGATGACTGCGTGATTTATACCGGCGCCAGCATCAACAACGTCTACCTGCACAAACTCGGCAAATACCGCCTGGATCGCTACCAGTTGCTGGAAAACAAGGATCTGGCCGACTCGTTCCAGCGTCTGGTGCAAAAGGACATCCTGCCCTCAGATGCCGTGCACCGCCTCGACCTGCCGTCGCCGCCCTCCTCGCGCAGCATACGCGGGGAGATCCGCCAATTCCGCCAACGCCTCAAGCGCGCCAGCTATGACGTCAATGAAGGCATTCGCGAGAACGGCGAATTCCGCATCATTCCGCTCCTGGGCATCGGCAACAAAAACCCGCTGAGCAAGGTGCTCTGCGACCTGATCGCCGCGACCCGGCATCAGCTGACCCTGTGCACGCCGTATTTCAACATGCCGCTGGTGGTCAAGCGCGAGATCAACCGCGCCCTCAAGCGTGGGGTGAGGGTCGACATCATCATCGGCGACAAGACCGCCAACGACTTCTTCATCCCGCCGCAAGAGCCATTCAAGGTCATTTCCGCGCTGCCCTACCTGTACGAAATCAGCCTGCGCCGCTTCCTGCAGAAGCATCAAGCGGCGGTCGAGCGGCACAACCTGAACATTCACCTGTGGAAGGACGGCGACAACACCTTCCACCTCAAGGGCCTGTGGTCGGATGAGCGCTACACCCTGCTCACCGGCAACAACCTCAACCCCCGCGCTTTCCAGCTTGACCTGGAAAACGCCGTGCTGATCGACGACCCCAAGGGCACCTGGCTCAAACCCCGTGCCGAAGAGATCGACCTGCTGATGCGCAACACCCATCGCGTGGGCAAGTTCGACGAACTGGACACCCTGAGCGAATACCCGGTCGGCGTGCGCACCTTCCTGCGCCGGGTCAGCCGGGTGCGCGTCGAACGCCTGCTGTACCGGATTCTCTGATGAGCAAGAACACCGGTGTGCGCGCGCAACAAGCCGAAGAAACCCGAGCGCGCATTCTCAAGGCGGCGATCACGGTGTTCACCCGCGACGGTTATTCGGGGGGGCGCATCGAGAAGATTTCGGCAGAAGCCGAGTCCAACGATCGGATGATCTATTACTACTTCGGCAGCAAGGAAAAGCTGTTCGTGAAGGTGCTCGAACACACCTACGAACGCTTCAACCAGGCCGAAATCACCCTCGAGCTCGACCCCTCGACGCCAGTGGCAACGTTGCGCCAGGTGGTGGCGTTCGTCTGGGATTACTACGTGCAGCACCCGGAATTCGTCGCCATCCTCAGCATCGAAAACCTGCACAAGGGCAAGCACGCCAAGCAGTCCAGCGAACTGCGCAGGTTGTCGGGTGAAGCGGTGGGCGTGCTCAGGCCAATCATCGAATCCGGCCAGGAACAGGGGCTCTTTCGCGACGATGTCGACCTCAAGCACGTTTATCTGATGATCGCTTCGCTCTGCTATTTCTATAACTCCAACCTGCACACCCTGACCTCGTTCCTGGGGCAGGACATGGGCGGTCAGGGGCAGCGGCAGGACTGGCTGGCGTTTATTCAGGATCTGGTGGTGCGGGGGGTGATGGTGTTGCCCGATTCTTCAGTTTGACGCTATTTCCTGTAGGAGCGCGCTTGCCCGCGATGACGGTGTGTCATTCCACCCATTTGTCTCAGAGAGTCCGCCATCGCGGGCAAGCGCGCTCCTACACGTCATGCGGGTGTCAGTGGCTACCAGGATTGGCTTTCAAATACGCCACCTTGTCCTGCAACCCTGCCCACTGCGGCTCATCCGGCGCAAACCGGTTGCGCAGGTACGCCGCCAGGTCGCTGATCTGCGTGTCGCTCAAGCTGTCCTTGAACCCCGGCATGTAGCCCAGATCCGGCGTTGCCGGGTTGGCAATCCCCTGTTGAATCACCTTGATCAGGTTGTCCGGCAGCGCACTGTGCACGTTGGTATTGCTGGCCAGTGATGGGCTGACGCCAAACAGCTTCGGCCCCAGACCATCGGCGTGACAGCCCTGACACGAGCCCTCGAACACTCGCTGACCATTGCTCAGCGCCTGCGCCGTAACGCTCGGTTGGGGTACAGGCGTTGGCACAGGGGTTGAAGCCGTCACTGGCGCCGCATCGGCCGAACCATTCAGTGAAGCCAGGTACACCGCCATCGCCCGCACGTCAGACTTCGGCAGTTTCGACAGCTCCGAGACCACTGGCCCCATCGGCCCCGCCGCCACGCCGTGGGCATCGGAATAGCCCGTGCTCAGGTAGTTGAACAGCTGATCTTCGGTCCACGGCGTTGGCGATTTCGACAGGCTGTTGAGGGCGGGTGCTTCCCAGCCATCGACCATGCCGCCTGCGAGAAAGGACGCCCCGCCCTTCTCCGCGCCCATCAAGTTGCGTGGCGAATGACAGGCCGCGCAGTGCCCGAGCCCGTTGACCAGATACTGCCCGCGATTCCACTGGGCACTTTGCTCAGGCTTGGCCTGCACCTCGCCCTTGCGCAGAAACAAGGCGTTCCAGCCCGCCATCAACGGCCGCACGTTGAACGGGAACTGCATGTCGTTGGCCGGCTGCACCTGTTTGACCGGGGTTTGCGACATCAGGTACGCATACAGCGCCTGCATGTCGGCATCGTCGATATTGCGAAAGGCCGTGTAGGGAAACGCCGGGTACAGGTGTCTGCCATCGCGGCTGATGCCGTCACGCATCGCCCGTTCGAACGCCGGATACGACCAGTTGCCGATGCCGGTCTCAGGGTCGGGCGTGATGTTGCTGCTGTATAAGGTGCCGAATGGGGTTTGCATGGCCAGGCCGCCCGCATTCTTCACCCCACCGGGTGCCGTGTGGCAGACCGCGCAATCCCCTGCCGATGCCAGCAGTCGGCCACGCTCCAGGGTTGCCGCCGACCAGGTGCCGGCACTGGGCGGTGTGATCGGGGCGATCTCGGCGCGCCAGGGCAACGCCGTCGCGGCCATGCCCAACACCGCACCAAAGGCGGCGAACAACGAACCGAACAGCCATTTCGAACGCTTGGCCTTGGGCGACTCGGGCGGGGCGCTGTTGGCGTCACCACCAGCGGTTTTCAGCGCCGCCAGTACACGCTCGGCGGTGATCGGCAGTTCGCGAAAACGAATACCGGTGGCGTCATAAATGGCGTTGGCGATTGCCGCTGCACTGGGCACCGAGGCTGATTCTCCGGCGCCCATGGGCGGCTCGGCCTGGCGCGGCATCATCATCACGTCGACCTTGGGCACCTCCGGAAAGGTCAGGATCGGATACCCGCCCCACTCCTTGCTGGCGATGGTCGACTCCTCGAACGTCACCCGCTCCTTGAGCACGCGGCTGGTGGACTGAATGACGTTGCCGTGAATCTGATGCTGCACCCCGGCCGGGTTGACCATCATCCCGGCGTCATGGCCAATGACCACCCGCGTCACCGAAACATCGCCGGTGTGCTTGTCCACCGCCACGTCCGCGACCCAGGCCGCCCACGCTGCGCCAAAGCCTGGGAATTTGCTGTGGATGTATCGGGCATAGGCAAACCCGCGCCCGCGCAGCACGCCGTCTTCTTCGGGGGTCTGCATCGGCTGAGTGCGTGGCGACCAGTCGGCGCGAGCAGCAGTGGCGCGCACCAGTTCAGAGGCGCGGTCGTCGTGCAGATAACGCAGGCGGTATTCCACCGGATCGACGCCCGCCGCGAAGGCCAGTTCGTCGATGTAGGACTCGTGGGCAAAGGTGTTGGGCAAGGCCGACACACCGCGCATCCACGACGCGCGCACGATAGGCGCCATGTCGTTGATGGTCACGCGCATGTGCTCGAAATCGTACGGCGGGATCGAGGTGCGATCGCCCATCTCGAACATCACCGCCACCGGATCGACACGCCCGGTGAGCAGCAGCGCCAGGGTCGGCGAGTTATTGGAGGGGTAGCTGGTGGTGAAGTCGTAACCGGCCACACCACCTTCTGCCGTCAGGCCGCCATCGACTTCCATCAGTTGCGCAGTGCCCTTGGGCTCCCACGCGTGCTCCTGCTCGCGGGTCAGTTGCACACGCACGGGCCGGCCCACCGCGCGAGACAGCAATACCGCATCGGCGCACACGTCATCGGCGCAATTGCGCCCATAGCACCCCGCCGCTTCCATGCGGATGATCTCGATCTGCGCTTCCGGGTACTCCAGCAGCCAGGCGATATCGGCGCGCAGCATGTGAGGGTTTTGCGTGCCGGACCAGATGCGAATGCCGTCGTCTCTGTAGTCCGCGAGCCCACAGGAAGGTCCGATGGAGCCGTGAATCTGGTAGGGCCATAGATAGGTGCGGGTCATCCGTTCGCTGGCGTTGTTCAGCGCTTCGTCGACATTGCCCTTGTCCAGTACCACCCGCTGCACCTTGGGGTTGTCGCGAATGGCCTGCTCGACATCGCTCATGTCCGGCAATTGATGCTGCCAGGGCTTCCAGGTGACTTTCAGCTCTTTCGCCGCCTTGGCTGCCTGCTCTTCGCGCATCGCCACCACGCCGACGAAATCGCGAATCACCACCACGCGGACGATGCCGGGAATGTGGGCGATGGAGGATTCGTCCACCTCCAGCAGGCTAGTGCCGACGAACTCGCCGGTGTCGTAACCGGCATAGGGCGGGCGAACGACCCGCCCGTGGAGCATGTCGGGCAGGCGCATGTCGTGAACGTAGGTCAATTCCCCGGTGGCCTTGCCTGGAATGTCGACCCGTTGTGCGACCGTGCCCACCAGTTTGTAGTCTTCAAGACGCTTGAGCGGTGCGTCGCCGGAAATGCGCAGTTCGATGTGCTGATCGACGATCAGCTCGCCGAATGGCGCCGTGCGCCCGTCCGGGGCCTTGATCACGCCGTTTTCGATGACCAGCGACTCAGCGCTGACAGCCCAGCGTTCAGCGGCCTCCTTTAATAGATGGCGTCGGGCTTCGGCCGCAGCGTTGCGCAGGGGAATCGCGGAAATCTGCAAGGTGGCGCTGGCGATGGTCGCGCCCTGGTTCGGCGCGCGCTCGGTGTCGCCCAGGACCATGGTCACCTGATCCATGCGCAGGTCGAGTTCTTCGGCGACGATCTGCGCCAAGGAGGTGCGAATGCCGGTGCCGAGGTCGACATGGCCGTTGAAGGCGTAGACGCGGCTGTCCTGATCGATGGCGATGAACAGCCCCAGCTCCTTGGGCTTGACTGTCGGCGTGCCACCTTTGGCGACGGGACCCGACGGCGGCAGGATGTCATCGACGACGAGCAGGACGCCGTTTTTGGCCAGAAAGGAATCGCGGGTGGGCGTGGTCTGGGTCATGAGGGCATCCGGTTCAAAGCGGGTGACGGGCGGCCCGCATGACCGCGCGCAGAATTTCAATGTGGGTGCCGCAACGGCAGAGGTTGGCCGACAGCTCGTTGCGGATTTCGGCCTCGCTGGGGTGCGGGTTGCGGTCGAGCAAGGCTTTGGCGGTCATGATCATGCCGTTCATGCAGTAGCCGCATTGCGCAGCCTGCTCGTCGATGAACGCCTGTTGCACCGGGTGCGGGCACTCGCGCGAGCCAATGCCCTCCAGCGTGGTGATTTCCCGCCCCTCGGCGCCCGCCAGCGGGAACACGCACGAACGCGCCGCCACCCCGTCGATGATCACCGTGCACGCCCCGCATTCCCCCAGCCCACAGCCGTATTTCGGACCGTTAAGCTGCAGGTCGTTGCGTAAGATCAGTAACAGCGGGGTATCCGCCATGGCCGTGACGGACGAGGCCTGACCGTTGACCTGAAGGGTCACGGTCTTCTCCCCCGCCACCTGCTGCTCGCTCATATCGCGTTTCCCATCTGTTACCCACCGTCTCAGGCTTTTAGTGAAGTGTTTACTTCATGAAAAGAGAGCAGGAAGCGTGCCATTGGGGAAAGGGATGTAAGACGGCGGAGGAATGGACTGGATGTGCAGGAGCGCGCTTGCCCGCGACAGCGGTGTGCCAGACCCTACAGCTGGCAAAGATAGATTGCAGTCGCGGGCAAGCGCGCTCCTACAACAGGAGAGGGGTGAACGCTCTATTCTTCCGGCTCATCGATCAGCTTACGCAGCAAAAACAACACCGCCACGCGCTCGGCGGGGTTGAGTTTGCTCAGGGTGATCTCACTGATCTGTGCGGCGCGGGGCACGGTTTCCTGCACCAATTGGAGGCCGCTGTCGGTGAGGCTACAGATGACCTTGCGCCGGTCCTGCGGGTCCGGGTCCAGGCTGATGAGGTCGCGGGCCTTGAGCCGGTCGACGATGCCGCGAATGGTCGCCTGGTCCACCGCCGTGGCCTTGACCAGTTCGGTCTGCGAGCTGGGGCCGTGATCGCGCAGGGCGCAGAGGGTCACGAACTGCACTGCGGTGAGCTGCGAATCACCCACATTTTGCTGAAAAATCGCCATGTGCCGCTGATACGCCTTGCGCAGCAAATGGCCGACCTGCTCGGAAAAGGTGTAGGACGGATCGTTGTTGTTGGGGTTGTCAGTGGACACGGATGACTCGTTCGGCGGGCTTTGGGAAGTGGTGGGTACATTAACGGTTGCGGGGGTATAGGGGAATCTTCAGACCACTGCAGATCCATTTGTAGGAGCGCGCTTGCCCGCGACTGCGGTGTTTCAAACCACATATTTCAATCTGATCCGACGCAATCGCGGGCAAGCGCGCTCCTACATGAAGCAGCCCCGACGCCGGGTCAGGCCTTCGAGGCCTCCGGCGCCACCACATCCCCACCCAGCACCACCGCCAGATCATCCAGATAGATATCGCAATGGCGCAGCGGAATGTCCAGATGACACGGCGTTTTGCGCTTGCCGCCCACTTCGGTGTTCGGCCCGGTGGAGAACAGGAAATTGCCATAAAACGCCCGGGCGTCCATGCACATGCCATCGTTCTTGTCGTGCAGGCCCATGGCCGTCCACTGCGCGCGCGGCTGCAGGCCCCAGCCGATATGGGAGATACCGTACACCTCAGGGTCGTTGAAATACTTCATGTAATCGCGCAGATATTCGGCCTCGAAACCGCCGTGAATATTAGTGATGAAGCCCTTTTCGATCTCCAGGTTGATCTGCTCGCGGGAGTAGGTCTTGAACGGCAGCACGATGTCGCCGACGTCGATGACCAGCGTGCCCTCGGCCGTTTCTTCGTTGGGCCAGGAGAACAGAAAGCCGCTCGGCCAGTGGTCCCAACGCCCCGGCTCATCGGCGAAACCGTACTCGGTGACTGAAGGATACTGCCCCAGCTGCGCACGGAAATCGCTGCCTGCGCGGGACTTCACATGAATCGAGCGCGCCCCCTTGAGCACCTGTTCGGCGGCCAGCACACGCTCCTTGTCGGCCAGGGTCGGCAGCATGCGCGCCAGCACTTCCGGCGGCTCGACGGCCAGCAGAATGCGCGTGCCGGTCTTAAGGATCTGCTCCTGCTCCGGGGAGTGCAGCAGCATCATCGTGTCGACGATCAGGTCCGCCGCTTCCAGCGCCCTCTGCGCGGCGATATTGCCGGTCAGCGCGGTGTCGCCGCAGTAGGCGGTCATGTCGTTGCCCATGGCCTTGGGGTGATTAAACGACGGCAATTCCACCGCATACACCTTGGCCCCCAGACGCTGCGCGGCATCCATCGCGGCGCGAACCGTGCGCGCATCGGAGTAGTGGCTCTTGAGCACGGCAACGCTCTGGGTCGTGTCGACTTTCGACAGTTTCAGCACGTGCTCGAACATCTGGGTCAATTCGCAATCGCTAACCGGCATCTCTCGTCTCCTCGTCATCCGAGCGGGTTCATCAACCCGACCCACATGCACCATTGAAAGGCATCACGCTTCAGACTAGTGCGTTTTTTAAAGCGTACACACTAATTAAAAGCGATAAGACATCAATTGGAGGCGGTCTGCAATAGGCGCGCCATTTCGTTACCTATGCACACAATCTGCTTATTTACTGGGTTACCAAGGGTGACATGCCTGTTTGCGACGTCGCAGAGTCTTTTTTTAAATAGCTATTCACATTTCAAAAAATGAGCGTATACACTCTAAAAACCCGAAGCGGCGACGACCTGACTCGCCAGTCGCTCATCCAGAATTCACGAAACACGAAGGAAAGCGCGCCATGTCCATTACGCAAAAAATCGCCATCGTCGGAGCCGGTCTGGGTGGCGCAGCCGCCGCCACGCTGCTGCAGAAAGCAGGCTTCAAGGTCGATGTCTACGAGCAAGCGCCGGCGTTTTCGCGCATCGGTGCCGGGATCCACATGGGCCCGAACATCATGAAAATCTTTCGCCGCATGGGCATCGAGCAGCAACTGAGCGACATGGGCTCTCACCCGGATTTCTGGTTCAGCCGCGACGGCGCCAGCGGCGACTACCTGTCGCGCATTGCCCTGGGCGAGTTCTCCCGCAAGGAATACGGCGCGGCCTACATCACGGTGCATCGCGGCGACCTGCACGCGCTGCAAATGTCGACCCTGGCGCCGGGCAGCGTGCACTTCAGCAAGTGCCTGACCACCCTGGAAGAACGCGACAACGGCGTGCGCCTGAACTTCGCTGACGGCACCCACGCCGATGCTGACATCGTGATCGGTGCCGATGGCATCAACTCGAAAATCCGCGAAGAACTGCTGGGCTTTGAGAAACCGCTGTACAGCGGCTGGGTCGCCCACCGCGCGCTGATCCGCAGCGACCTGCTGACTAAATACAACCTGGACTTCGAGAACTGCGTCAAATGGTGGAGCGAGGACCGTCACATGATGGTTTACCACACCACCGGCAAGCGTGATGAGTACTACTACGTCACCGGCGTGCCGCACCCGGCGTGGGATTTCGACGGCAACTTCGTCGAGAGCAGCCAGGCCGAGATGTATGAAGCCTTCGCCGGTTACCACCCCACCGTGCAGGCGCTGATCGAGTCCACCGAGAGCGTGACCAAGTGGCCGCTGCTCAACCGCAACCCGCTGCCACTGTGGAGTCGCGGGCGTCTGGTGCTGCTGGGCGATGCCTGCCACCCGATGAAACCGCACATGGCTCAAGGCGCTGGCATGGCCATCGAAGACGCCGCGATGCTGACCCGTTGCCTGCAGGAAACCGGCATCAGCGACTACCGCACCGCCTTCGAACTTTACGAAGCCAACCGCAAGGAGCGCGCCTCCCGCGTGCAGGCCGTTTCCAACGCCAACACCTGGCTGCGCACCCAGGAAGACCCGGCCTGGGTCTACGGCTACGACCTCTACGCCCAGCAGCTGAAGTCGGGGGTGGCGGCGTGAGCACATTCATTCACGGCGGCAACGTGGCCGCCAACGGCATTCGTCAGCATTACCTGCGCTACGGCGGCACCCAACACGCAGGCAAACCCGCGCTCATCCTGATTCCGGGCATCACCAGCCCGGCGATCACCTGGGGCTTTGTCGCCGAGCGTCTGGGTCTTTCCTTCGACACCTACGTGCTGGATGCCCGTGGTCGCGGCCTGTCGTCCACCGGCCCCGATCTGGATTACAGCGTCGACACCTGCGCCGACGACATCAGCGCCTTCGCTGCCGCCATGGGCATCGACAGTTATCACTTGGTGGGGCATTCCATGGGCGCGCGTTTTGCCGCGCGAACCTCGGTGCGCAACGCCCGCGGCCTGAAAAGCCTGGTGCTGATCGACCCGCCGGTGTCTGGCCCGGGTCGTCGTGAGTACCCGTCGAAACTGCCGTGGTATGTGGATTCGATTCGCCAGGCGCAGAACGGCATGAGCGCCGACGACATGCGAGCGTTCTGCCCGACCTGGACCGAGGAGCAACTGCAGCTGCGCGCCGAATGGCTGCACACCTGTTACGAGCCGGCCATCGTGCGCGCCTTCAACGATTTCCATGAGGTGGATTTCCATCAGGACCTGCCGAAACTTCCGGTCCCTGCCCTGCTCATCGTCGCAGGACGCGGTGGGGTGATTCAGACAGAAGACGAAGCCGAAATCCGACAGCTGCAGCCGAATATTCTGATAGCGCGGGTCGAGAACGCCGGGCACATGATTCCGTGGGACAACCTGCCGGGGTTCTTTGCGGCGTTCGGGGATTTTCTGGGTGCGCCACTGAGCTAACGCAGAGCTCAAATTGAAGAACGCCACCAGGCATCAAATCGGGTCAAGGAGAAAAGGATGAGTCACCAACAAAGCGCCGACGCCAACTACCAGGGCGTGTGGGGCAATCGCATCGGCTTCGGGCAGAAACCCGCGCTGCTGATGATCGACTTCATGCAGGGCTACACCCAACCCGGTGCGCCGCTGTTCGCGCCCGGCGTGGTCAGTGCGGTGGCCGAGAGCATCGAGCTGCTGGCCTGCGCACGGCAGCATGGCATCCCGGTGGTGCACACCAACATCCGCTACCACCCGACGCATTTCGCCGATGGCGGCATCTGGGTGAAAAAGGCGCCGGTGATGAAAGACATGGTCGAGGGCAACCCCTTGGCGGCGTTCTGCGAGCAAGTGCTGCCGTTGCCCGAGGAAGTGGTGATCAGCAAGCAGTACGCCAGTTCGTTCTTCGGTACCTCGCTGGCATCGATGCTGCACGCGCAAGGGATCGACACCGTGGTGCTGGCCGGTTGCTCCACCAGCGGCTGCATCCGGGCGACGGCCGTGGATGCGGTGCAGCACGGGTTTCGGACCATCGTCGTGCGCGAATGCGTCGGCGACCGCCACCCCGATCCCCATGAGGCGAACCTGTTCGACATCGACAGTAAATACGGCGACGTCGTGAGCAAACAAGAAGCGCTGGAGAAGTTTCGAGCTGCAAGCCGCAAGTGAGGCGATCGCATGCTCCTCACTTGCAGCTGAAGGCTAAAGGCTTGTAGCTGCCTTTTTGAACCAGGCCACAGAGCGCTGGTCGCGCAGGATGACTGCGCACACAACTGGACGCCCGACACCGCCCAGTCTTCTGACACTGCCTTTGGAAGTCGCCATCCGGTGCTTGCCAAAGTACTTGATGTGCGGCAAACAAAAACCACAACAGGCCGTATGAGAACGCAGCAAACGCAGGCAAGATCAGCCGCAGCCGCGCTCACCGGTCGAAGAACCGCCAGGAGACACCCATGCCCTCTGCGAATATAGAAACCGCCGCGACAGACGCCGCGGACCCGATCAAAGCGCTGTACCACAAGATCACCTGGAAGCTCATTCCATTCCTGTGTTTCTGCTACCTGGCTGCCTACCTGGACCGCATCAACATCGGCTTCGCCAAGCTGCAGATGCTCGATCAGCTGCACTTCAGCGAAACCGCGTTCGGCCTGGGCGCCGGGCTGTTTTTCGTCGGCTACATCCTGTTCGAGGTGCCCAGCAACCTGGTGCTGGAAAAGGTCGGGGCGAAGATCTGGATCGCGCGGATCATGATCACCTGGGGCCTGCTCTCGATCTGCACCCTGTTCGTCAGCACGCCGATGCAGTTCTACGTGCTGCGTTTCTTCCTCGGTGCGGCTGAAGCGGGCTTTCTGCCGGGGGTACTGTTCTACCTGACGACGTGGTTTCCCACTTACCGTCGCGGGCGCATCATCGCGCTGTTCATGATCGGTCTGCCGCTGTCCAGCGTCATCGGCGGCCCGCTGTCGGGCTGGATCATGGGGCATTTCGATCTGGCGGCTGGCCTGCGCGGCTGGCAGTGGCTGTTCCTCATCGAAGGCATTCCCAGCGTGCTGCTCGGCGTGCTGACATTCTGGGCCCTGCCGAACGCGCCGAAAGACGCCAAGTGGCTGAACAGCGCCGAACAAACGTTGCTGGAAGGCGAACTGCGTCTGGACGACGCCGAAGGCAAGGACAGCAAGCACAGCTTCCGCGACGGTTTCTTCAACCTGAAGGTGTGGATGCTCGGCGGTATCGACTTCTCGATCCTGCTCAGCGCCTACGCCATGGGCTTCTGGATGCCGACCTTCATCAAGAACGCCGGGGTGACCGACACCTTCCACATCGGGGTACTGACCGCCCTCCCAAGCGTTGCGGCCCTGATCGGCATGCTGATGATCGGCGCCAGTTCCGACCGCCGCCGCGAACGCCGCTGGCACATCATCGTGCCGTTCTGGATCGGCGCAGTGGCCATGGCCGCCAGCCCGTTTTTCACCCATAACGTGGTCGCGACCGTGCTGCTGTTCGCCATTGCTTCGGCGGCGATCATCGGCGCAGTACCGGTGTTCTTCAGCCTGCCCGCAACGTTCCTCAAGGGTCGCGCGGCGGCCACAGGGTTTGCGTTGGCGTGCTCGCTGGCCAACATCGCGGGGCTGGTGAGCAACTCGATGATGGGCATCGCCATCGACGTGACCGGCAGCAGCGCGGGTGCATTGTGGTTCTTTGCCGGGTGCCTGGTGTTGAGCAGTTTGTTGGTGGTGGCGTTGCCGGCCAAGTTGGTGAATCGGTAATTTCTCCAGCCAGTCACAGTCGCTGTGGGAGCCGGCTTGCTGGCTCCCACATTGGAAATGCGTTTATCCAATAACAACCCTGGAACGAACCCAACCATGCAGGTATTCCTCAAACGCTGCGCCCTGGCCTTGACGCTGGGCCTGTCCGCCACCTCGCTGCAGGCAGCAGAAAAAATCATCTTCGACACCGATTTCAACGTCCTCAACGACGACGGCCAGGCCTTCATCATGCTGGCGCAACTGCACGCACAAAAACGCATCGACCTCTTGGGCATGACCCTGGTCAGCGGCAATGCCTGGGTCGATCAGGAACAGGTCGACGCGCTCAAGGCCGTCGAGCGCATGGGCGTGGAAAAGGAGATCGGCGTGTATTCCGGCGCGGCGTATCCGTTGCTGCATGACTTCGCCACCTACGAGCAGGAAAAGGCCCTGTTCGGCGCGGGCTGGCCGGGGGCGTTCAAGAACCCGCGTCCGACCTCGCCTTCGCAATGGGTTGCTCCGCCCGACGGCCTTGCCACCCACACAAAGCTGCGCAGTGAATCCGCTGCGCAGTTCATTGTCGACAGCGTGAAAAAGAACCCCCATGAGGTGACGATTCTCGCCGTCGGCCCGCTGACCAACATCGCCCTGGCGATCCGCAGTGCGCCGGAAATCGTGCCGCTGATCAAGCGCATCGTGTACATGGGCGGCGCCATCGAAATCCCTGGCAATACGACCCCCGCTGCGGAATTCAACTGGTGGTTCGACCCGGAAGCGGCAAAAATCGTCCTGCGTTCGCCCATCGAGCACGTGATTTTCCCGAACGATGTGTGCGAGAAGGTCATCTTCGACGCCTCGGTGTACCAGCGCATCGTCGCGCAACAGGGTGTGATTCCGGATTTGTACAAAGCGGTGCTCGGGCCCGAATTCGCCAAGGACCCCAATCACCACAGCTTCACTTGGGACAGCCTGCCTGCGCTGTATCTGGTGCACCCGGAGCTGGTGACCGAATCGAAGGATATGTGGGTCGATGTCGACGCCCACTTCGGCCCGGATTACGGCCGCTCCATGGGTTACAAGAAAGGCGCGCCGCTGGGCACGCAAAAGGCCAAAGTGGTGTATGCGGTGGATCAGAAGAAGTTCTGGGATGAGTACGTGAATCTGGTGACACTGCCGGCGCCGGTGAAGTGATACGCCGCCCTTTCGCGTATTTCCCCCGTGTGGGAGCCGGCTTGCTGCGGGCGGCGTTCCGACGAATGCGTTGTGTCATTCACAGCTGTGTTGCCTGACACCCCGCATTCGCCAGCAAGCCGGCTCACACAGAATCAAAGCCTGCCGCACAACCGCATTCAGCCCCTCAAAACCTCACCCCACCAGCGCTATCAACTGCTGGCGCTGCGCATCGGTCATCAAACGTCCTCGCGCGGCCGCGGCGTTTTCCTTCATGTATTTAGGATTGCCCGTCCCCGGAATGGCGCAGGTCACCGCCGGATGAGAGATAAGAAACTTCAGCGCCAGTTGCGCCCAGCTGCTGGCCTGCACCTCTCCCGCCCAGCCCGGCAGCGGCTTGCCCCGCAGGCGCCCGAGCAAACCACCCCCGCCAAACGGCCGGTTACAGATCACCGCCACCCCGCGTTCACGACACAGCGGCAGCAGGCGTGACTCCACCGCGCGATCATCCAGCGCGTAGTTGATCTGCAAAAAGTCCAGCGTCTCGGCCTTGAGCACCGCTTCCACCTCGTCGTAGGCCGAGGGCGTGTAATGGGTGATGCCGATGTAGCGGATGCGCCCCTGCTCCTTCCATTGGCGCAGCGTCGGCAAGTGGGTTTTCCAGTCCAGCAGGTTGTGGATCTGCATCAGGTCGATGCGGTCGGTCTGCAGCAGGCGAAAGGATGCTTCCATCTGCGCGATGCCCTCCTTCGCGCCACGGGTCCAGACCTTGGTGGCGAGAAACGCGGGCGAGCGCGGTTGGTGAATCGACAACAACTCCCCGGTGGTCTGCTCGGCGCGACCGTACATGGGCGAGCTGTCGATCACCGTGCCGCCGGCCTGAAGCAGCTCGTCGAGCACCCTGGGCAGCAGCTTGTATTCATCGCTGCCGGGGGCCACATCGAAACCGCGATAGGTGCCCACGCCAATCATCGGCAAAGCCTCGCCACTGGAAGGAATGTTTCGCGTAAGCATCGTGCGGACTCCTGAAGGGGCTGGCGTTGCGCGTGTAGAAGGTGAGCCTGAGCCCGCTGCTGCGCAGTCAAACGCCAGCGCCGCCGAAACGCGAGCCGCAAGGGTCAGCAGGCGCCTGCGGGTGAAGCGCGTTGAATCACTCATGGCGGATCTCCCGAACGGACATTGATGGGTCGACCGCCAATGCTCGGCGTCGGTTCAATCGCCCATTTCGTCTGCAGGGGCAAGTTCACGGGAACACCCGTCATCGCTCAGGCGTCACAACCTATGCACTGACCAGGGAGACAACGAAATGAAGACCGTGATCACCTTGCAAGAACTCGCCGAAGCAGACCTGCGGCCGTACAAGGAAGTCTGGCTGACTTCTGCACAAGCGCTGGCCGAAACTGGCCACAACGAAGACGAGCTGTGCCTGTGGCGCTCGGACGAGACCTTCACCCACGACATGCTCAGCGAAGGCACCCATGACCAGAATCTGATGGGCGTCTGGCTGGTGGTGGACGATATCGACGATCCGGATGAAGTGCTGGACGTCGAAACCGATGTGCGACAGCGGCTGCAGGCATTGGGGCTCCAGGGTGAGTTTTATCCGGCAGAGGTGAGTGACGGCCATGCGTTTACCCGCTGAGTGGTCGCCCCGCAAATCCCTCCTCAGGGCCTGCACGTGACTCTCGCCAACGGGCCAGTGCCAGGGTAGCCAGACAACTGAAAATCATCCCGCCGTACAGGGCGGCTTGCCGCCAGCAGCGTTGATAAGATCGGCACCGTCGGCAAGCCGTGCTGTGACAGGCGGTTGAAGATCGCCTGGTTACTTCCTCAAGGCGTCATAGGCCTCAAGCGCGTGCAGCGAGTAAATGTATGCCGCACCGGCATTCAACGAGATGGCTGTGGCCAAGGCGGCCGCCACTTCCTCGCGGGTGGCGCCGGCCGCGATGGCCGCTTCCGAGTGCGCGCCGATACAGCCGTCGCAGCGGGTGGTGATCGCCACGGCGATGGAAATCAACTCGCGGGTCTTGGCGTCGAGCACATTGTTTTCGGCTGCGGCTTCGCCAAGGGCCATGTAGGCCTTGACCATTTTCGGGTTGGATTTGGACAGCGATCCAAAGGATTTCTTGATGGTGGTAACGAGGTCGGGCCAGTTGCTGAACATGGTGGTATCTCCTGTGGGCGGCGACTAGACTGCGCCGGGAACACAAACAGTTTCCGCCAAGGGCGTTCGGGCGACTTGCTCGTTTGGCTCATTTCTTTGTCTGAAAATCGCATATGAACGCCATCGACACGCTCATCACTCTAGCCGACGTTCGCGGCAGCCTTGACCTGCGCTGCCAGTTTCAGGGCGACTGGGCGCTGAATCACGATCAGATGGCTGACGGCATCGCGCCCTACCACATCGTGCTGGCCGGCGAGTGTCGCGTGGAGCTGCCTGATGGCCGCCGCTTGACATTACTGGCCGGGGATATTCTCGTGCTGCCCAGCGGCATCGCTCACTTGCTGCTCAGTCGGGGCGAACGGGTTCCTGCCTCCAGCCCGCAACTGCAGACTGGCGGACTGTTGACCGTGCAACGTTTTGGCGACGGCGCCGAGCTGGACCTGCTGTGTGGGCAGTTTGTGTTTCAGCGCGGGGCGATCCTGTTCTCGGCGCTGCCTGATCATCTGGTGATTTCCACCCAGTCGCTCAACCCTCGAGATCCCCTCCCCGCCCTGGTGGCGTTGCTGCGCAGCGAGGCGGACGCCAATCAGCCGGGTGGCCAGTTCATGGTCAACGCCCTGACCTCGGCGCTGTTCACCTTGGTGCTGCGCGCCCACCTGCAGCAATCGCCGCAAAGCGAAGGCAGCCTGGCGCTACTCGGCGACCGACGCCTGGGTCGCGCCTGGCAAGCCATGCTGCAAGACCCAGCCTACCCATGGACCATCGAAGCGCTGGCGGAACTGGCGAGCATGTCCCGCGCCACCTTCATGCGCGCTTTCGGCAAACTCAGCGGCAGCTCCCCTTGGACTTTGCTCACCCAAGTGCGCATGCAAATGGCCTGCGGCCTGCTGACCCGCTCGCAAAACGGCCTCAGCGACATCGCAGCCGAAGTGGGTTATCAATCCCAGGCAGCTTTCAGCAAAGTGTTCAAGGAAACCTACGGGATGGCGCCGGGGCAGATGCGGCGGCAACTCACCAAAGACGCCCCCGCCCTGTAGCTATCGTCTTGCGGACATCACCGCCGGGCAGCGGTGATGCAGGCATCCTTACGACGGCGCCTTCACCCCCAAACGCTTCCACATCGGCTGGGTAATACGCTGGGTATTCTTGTACCCCGCCCACGGATCGGCCTTGAGTTTGCGCAGGCGTTTGAGCAGGTTGCCGATGTTCCATTGGTTGGACGCCTTCAGGCTGGTCAGCTCCTCGCGGGTGACCGGCACGGACACCGGCAAACCCGGCCGGGCGCGGGCTGAGTAAGCGGCGACGGTGCTGGCGCCGCGGGTGTTGCGCAGGTAGTCGATGAAGATCTTGCCGACGCGGTTTTTCGGGCCGGACGTGGCGGTGAAACGTTCCGGCAGTTGCTGGGAAATGAACTGCGCCAGCGCCTTGGTGAAAGCCTTCACGGTGTCCCAGTCAGCCTTGCGCGCCAACGGCACGAGGATGTGCATGCCCTTGCCGCCGCTGGTCTTGAGGTAAGCGTCCAGCCCCAGTTCATCGAGCACTGACAGCGTCAGTTGCGTGGCTTCGATCATGCTGCGCCAGGGCAACGCGGGGTCCGGGTCGAGGTCGAGGACGAAGTGGTCCGGCAGCTCGATCTTGTCGTAGGTCGAGCCCCAGGTGTGCAGCTCGATGGTGCCCATCTGCGCCGCGCCGACCAAGGCCTGTACGCTGTCGATTTCCATTAGCCGCGCGTGGCCGGGGTCGATTTCGGGGTCCAGTTGCTTGATGTTGGGAATCGCGAGGCGGTCCGAATGCTTCTGGAAAAACTGCTCACCCTCGACCCCTTCCGGGCAGCGCAACAGCGCCACGGGGCGATGATCCAGATGCGGCAGAATCCAGTCGCTGATCGACTCGTAGAAATGCGCCAGATCGATCTTGTGCAGCCCGCTCTGTTTGTCGATCACCCGCTCAGAATGGCTGATCAGCACGCCTGCCACTTCGGTCCGATCCTTGTCTGCGCGCTTGCTCGCAGGCTTGGCCTTTTCGCTCGGCGCGTCGGCCTTGGGCGCCTTGGCTTTGCTGGCCTTGGGCTTGAACGGCGCTTTGATATCGTTGGGCGTCTTGGGGTACTCGTGAACGACTTCGCCGGCCGGCTTGTCGCTGCGCAACGCGATGAAGGCCGAGTGGCGAATGATGCCCTCGCGGGTCCACTCGCTGAATTCCACTTCGCCCACCAGCGTCGGTTTGATCCAGTGCACACCGCGCGCCTGGGCGCTGGTGAGTTTCTTGGCCAGCGGCGAGGCGTCCTGCTCCAGGGCTTTCATCTGTTGGAACATCTCATCGAGCATCTTTTGCTTGAAGCCTGTGCCCACACGCCCGGCGTACACCAGCCCCGAGCCCTCCTCGTTCACCGCCAGCAGCAAGGCGCCAAAACCGCTGCGCGTGCCCTGGGGTTGGGTGAAGCCGACGATGACGAACTCCTGGCGCAGCTTGCACTTGAGCTTGATCCAGTCCGGGCTGCGGCGGGACTGATAGACACTGCCCGCGCGCTTGCCGATCACCCCTTCCAGGGACAACGAACAGGCGCTTTCGATGATGTCGCGGTGGCTGGCAGAAAAGGCGTCGGAGAAGCGCAACGGCCCCTTCTTCTGCTTGCCCAAGAGCTTTTTAAGGGCAGCACGGCGTTCTTCCACGGGCTTTTCGCGGATGTCTTCGCCATTGAGAAACGGCACGTCGAACAGGTAATAGACGATGTCCTTGCTGCGGCCGACTTCGAAGGCATTCTGCAGCGCCTGAAAATCCGGCAGGCCCGCGTCGTTGAGCACCACCACCTCACCGTCGAGCCAGCCGTCGCCCAGGTTCAGTTCGCTGATGGCCTTGGCCTGCAACGGCAGACGCTCTGTCCAGTCATGGCCGTTGCGGGTGATCATGCGTACTTCGCCGTCGAGGATCCGGGCCATGATCCGGTAGCCGTCGAACTTGATCTCGTACAGCCACTCACCGGCCGGCGGGGTGTCCATCAGGGTCGCCAGTTGCGGCGAGAGCTTTTCCGGGACGCTGGATGTCTTCGCGGCGACCTTCTTCACCGCCTTGCGCTCGGTGACAGGTGCGGAGGCAGCGGTCTTGCGTTTCGGGGCTTTGGCTTGCGCTCGCCCCTCGCCCACCGTCGCCCCGCTGACCACGCTCTCTGGCTTGTCGGCGACAATGTCGTACTCATCCGCCGAGCGCACAGCCTCGTCTTTTTCCTTGATCAGCAGCCACTGCTCCTTGTCGCCGCTGCCCTGCAAATGGGTGCGGACCAAGGCCCAGTCGCCGGTGAGCTTTTCGCCGATTAGGGTGAATTTGAGCTTGCCCGCCTTATAGGTGGCGCGCGGGTCGCCATGGGGCTGCCAGATGCCCCGATCCCAGACGATCACATCGCCCGCGCCGTATTGACCCTCGGGAATGCTGCCTTCGAAACTGCCGTAACCCAGCGGATGGTCTTCGACATGCACCGCCAGGCGCTTGTTTTTCGGGTCCAGGCTCGGGCCTTTGGGCACGGCCCAGCTCTTCAAGGTACCGTCCAGCTCGAGGCGAAAGTCGTAGTGCAGGTTGCGCGCATCGTGCTTGTGGATGACGAAGGTCAGCGCCTGATTTTTGCTGCCGCGAGCCCGCCCGGCAGTTTCGGGGGGCTCGGATGTCACGTCGAAATTGCGCTTGCGGGTGTACTCACTCACAGGTTTTGCCATGATCGATTCAACCTCTGCGCCTTGTTTCCAAGGGTCGGCTCAAAACAAGGCGCTGTTTCTCAGGACGCCTTGGTCGTCTTTTTCCTTGCAGGGGCTCGCCGTTTGGCCGGAGCTACATCATCAGCGGCTGCGGTTTTGCTCTTGCTGGCCGGTTTGTTTTTCACTGGAGCCTTGGCCGAACCGCCGCGGCTACCCAGACTGCGTTTGAGCAATTCAGTCAGATCGATGACATCAGCGGATTTGCGCTCGGCCTGGCCGGCGTCGGTTTCCACATCTTCGATTTTGCCTTCCCGGGCTTTGGTCTCGACCAGCGTCATGATCTGGTCCTGGAACGTGTCGCGGTATTCTTCGGCCTCCGGCGACCAGTCGGTGCTCATGTCCTTGACCAGCCGTTTGGCCATGTCCAGTTCGCTTTTGCTGAGCTTGACATCGGTGGCTTCCTTGGGCAGGTCCAGCGTGTCGATTCCGCGCACTTCGGCGGGCCAGCGCAGCAACACGAGGATGATCGCCGACTCCAGCGGCATCACGGCGGCCAGATGCTGGCTGGTGCGGATGACTACATGGGCCAGCGCGACCTTGCCGGTGTCCACCAGCGTCTGTCGTAAAAGAGCGTAGACCTTCTCGCCGCGCTTGTCGGGTGCAAGAAAGTACGGCGTATCGATGTTTTGCAGCGGAATCTGCGCGCTGTCGACAAAACCAAAGATATCGATGGTCTGGGTCGACCTCGGGTGCGCGGCACGAATCTCGTCTTCGCTGATCACCACATAGCGGCCCTTCTCGTACTGCACGCCCTTGACGATGTTTTCCTTGGTCATGTCCTTGCCGGTGACTTTGTTGATGCGTTTGTAGCCGACCCGGTCCATGCTGCGTTTGTCCAGCCAGTCAAAATCGACCCCCTGCTGCGAGGTCGCCGACACCAGCGCCACAGGGATATGCACCAGCCCGAAGCTGATCGCGCCCTTCCAGATTGCCCGAGCCATCGCGTTTATTCCCAAGGGGTGTGTAGAGCAGTGACCGGAGTGAGCGCGGAAAAGTTTCGGCCGGGCGATGGGTGCCCAAAGGCGGTGCCCGCCATTCCTTTCATGCATAAAACATATCGATCCGATAGGCCTTCTTAACGCAACGAAAAAGCATTAGCCTCTCGCAACTCCCTTTACGTTGCCGCGCCAGAGCCTTCTCGTTGGCGCCTGCCCCAGCCGAGAGTTCGCCTGATGACTTCAATCCCCCACTCGCCCCACGGTGCAACCATGACCAAGGGGCTGGCGATGTTGTTTGCATTCTGCTGCGGCGCGATCGTCGCCAACATTTATTACGCGCAACCGATCATCGGTTTGATCGCCCCGGACATCGGGCTGTCGAGCACGCTGGCCAGTTTCATCGTCTCGCTGACGCAAATCGGCTATGCGGTGGGCCTGTTTTTCCTGGTGCCGCTGGGTGATTTGCTGGAAAACCGCAAGCTGATGATGGTCACCACGGCGGTGGCGATCCTGAGCCTGCTCAGCGCCGCCTTTGCCCAGACCCCAAACCTGTTTCTGCTGGCCTCGCTGCTGGTGGGTTTCAACTCGGTGGCGGTGCAGATTCTGATTCCTCTCGCCGCGCATCTGGCCCCGGAGCAAACCCGTGGTCGGGTGGTGGGCAGCATCATGGGCGGCCTGCTGCTGGGGATTCTCCTGGCGCGACCGGCCTCCAGCCTGATCGCCGACCACTTCGGCTGGCGCGCGGTGTTCGGCACGGCAGCGGTGATGATGCTGCTGATCAGCGTGGTCCTGGCGACCACCATCCCCAAACACCAACCGGCCCACAGCGCCAGCTACGGGCAACTGCTCAAATCCCTGTGGACGCTGTTGGTCAAGCAACCGGTGCTACGTCAGCGGGCGTTTTACCAGGCCTGTATGTTCGCGACCTTCAGCCTGTTCTGGACCGCGGTGCCGCTGGAGCTGGCGCGTCATTACGGCCTGTCCCAGAGCCAGATTGCCCTGTTTGCCTTGGTCGGGGCCATTGGCGCCATCGCCGCGCCCATCGCCGGACGCCTCGCCGATGCCGGGCACAGCCGCGTCGCCAGCCTGTGCGCGATGCTCTTTGCGGCGCTGAGTTTCCTGCCCAGCCTCGTCCAACCCGCCTACGCTGTCATTGGCATGGCCGTGACCGGTGTGGTGCTGGATTTCTGCGTGCAGATGAACATGGTCGTCGGTCAGCGCGCTGTCTACGCCCTCGACGCCAAGAGCCGCAGCCGCCTGAACGCGCTGTATATGACCAGTATTTTCCTCGGCGGCGCCACCGGTTCCGTCATCGCCAGTGCCCTGTACGACCATGGCGGCTGGGCCTGGATCGTGATTGCGGGCAGCGCGTTTCCGTTGTTGGCGCTGTTGTTTTTTCTGAAGAATTCCGCGAGATCGCGGTCTGTCTGACCCTTTGACAGCACAGAGCCCCCTATTCGACTCAAGCCCCCTTTTCAACCTTCAAGGAGTGATGTCATGACTCAACGCACCTTTCTCATTACCGGTGCCAGCAAAGGCATCGGCCGCGCCCTGTCCGAATACCTGGCTGGCGCAGGCCATCTGGTAGTCGGCATCGCCCGCAACGCTGACGACCCGACCTTTCCCGGCGTGCTCAAGGCCCTGGACCTGAGCGACAAGGACCAGACCCGCTGCGGCCTCGCTGAACTGGCGCAGCATTACCGCTTCGATGGCCTGGTGAACAACGTCGGGCTGGTGCGTCCGCAGCCACTGGGGCAGATCGAGCTGGACGACTTCGATGCGGTCATGAGCGTCAACCTGCACTCCGCCCTGCTCGCCACCCAGGCCCTGCTACCGAACATGCGCGAACAGGGTTGGGGCCGCATCGTCAACATCTCCAGCCTCACCGTGCTCGGCATCACCCAGCGCACCGCCTACGCCGCCGCCAAGGCCGCGCTGATCAGCTTCACCCGCTCCTGGGCGCTCGAGCTGGCGCACACCGGCATCACCGTCAACGCCATCGCCCCCGGCCCGACCGAAACCGAGCTCTTCCGCCAGAACAACCCGGTGGGCAGCGAAGGCGAAAAACGCTACCTGTCAGGCGTACCCATGGGCCGCTTCGGCCAGCCGGAAGAAATCGCCTCGGCGATCGCATTTCTGCTGTCGGAGCAAAGCGGGTTCATCACCGGGCAGACGCTGTTTGTCGATGGTGGGGCGTCGGTGGGTAAGGCGGGGTTTTGAACCGTTAATCGCTGACACTCATGGCTCGGGCAGACAACGCGGACACCCCGTGGGAGCGAATTTATTCGCGAAGGACCACGTCTACCGACGCCTATCTATCGGCTGGTCCATTTTTTGCGAATGAATTCGCTCCACAGTCACCGAATCGCCGCAAACCCTCGCTCCAGGTCCTCGATCAACGCGCTGACATCTTCCAGCCCGATGTGCAGTCGCAGCAGCGGGTTAAGGGCTTTGTCGGCGGAGTTTGTGCGGTCGCGGACGTTAGCGGCGATGATCAGACTTTCGAAGCCGCCCCAAGAGGCGCCGAGACCGAACAGCTGCAGGGCGTCGATGAAGTTTTCCAGATGTTTGGGATTATTGTCCGCCAGTTCGAAGGTCAGCAGGCCGTTGCTGCCGCTGAAGTCGCGTTTCCACAGGGCGTGATTTGGGTGATCGGCCAAAGCCGGATGGAACACGCGTTTGACCTGCGGGTGCTGTTGCAGCCAGTGCGCGACCTGCAGCGCCTGGCGCTGATGCACGTCCAGACGGGTGGCCAAGGTGCGGGCGCCGCGCAGGACGAGATAGGCGTCGTCCGGGCTGACCGTGCTGCCAAAGGTGTCGGTCATCACCGCCAGTGGCTGCCAGACCGCCTGAGTGGTGCAGACGCTGCCCATGACCACGTCGCTGTGACCGGCCAGGTACTTGGTCAGGGCCATGATGGAAATGTCCGCGCCCAGCGTCAGCGGGCGGTACTGATAGCCCGAGCCATAGGTGTTGTCCACGGCCAGCAGAATCCCCCGAGCCTTGCACAGCGCGGCGATGGCGGGCAGGTCGGCCAGTTCGTACAGCAGCGAACCGGGCACTTCGGCGTAGACCATTTTGGTGTTGGCTTGCAGTTTGTCTTCCAGACCACTGCCGTCAGCGTTGAAGTAGCTGTACTGGATGCCGAACGGGGCGAGGAATTCCTCGGCCACCTGACGCACCGGGGAGTACACCGCATCGGTGATCAGCACGTGATCGCCAGGGCGCAGGTAGGCCAGAAACGTCTGCGCCACCGCCGCCAGGCCCGTACTGAACAGCCGCGTGCGATGGCCGCCTTCCAGTTCGGTGACCAGATCTTCCAGCTCGAACGCCGTCGGATTGCCCCGCGCGCCGTAGCTCAGCACGCGCTCGGTGTCGCGACGTTTACGGGCGTCGCGCATCTCGCCGAGGCTGTCGAACAGCACCGTGCTCATGCGCGACACCGAAGGATTGACCCACCGCACACCACTGCCCTTCTCGCTGCGCGCGGCATGAACCAGACGCGTACGCACCCGGTCGTCGCTGGCGTTTGCGGCGAGGGGCTTGAGGCTGGCGATTTCCTGCTTCGTCATCTGCCCCAAAAGGCCGATTTCCCAGGCCAGGTACTGCCGCGCGGCGTCCTTGTTGCCGGAGTGACGATCGTGGGTGAAGAACAGGAAATCGATGCATTGATCATTCGGTGGATTGGTCGCGCTTTCGCTGACGTCAAAACCCGCCGCCTGCCAGCCTTTGAATTCCAGCCAGTGCAGGTGCTGGCGTTGCGACTCAGGCAGCTCGAGGGCCGCAATCGCAGCCACCTGCGCGTCGTCTGCAACGAGTACGACCGGTCTGGATTGAGCCGTCAGGTCCTGCGCCAGACGCGTGCGAATCGACCACACAGCACCTGCAATGTGCGCCTTGCGATAGGCCATGCTGCCGCGCAGATCGATCAGCGCAACGGTGTCATCACGCAGCGCGTCCTGCAGGGCAGCGGCACTGATTTCCGGCAATTGCGGGGCATGCGACACAGCACTGACCGGCAGCGCCAGACCACTCTGCAAGCCACCCTCCAGCACGTAGGCCTCATGCCCCGACTGACGCAACCAGCTGGCAACGATCGGCGCCCGCACGCCGTCGTTGTCGAGCAACACCAGTCGCGCGCCACGCACGCCGACGTACAGATCGGTGGACTGAATCAACTGCCCGCCTGGCGTGTGCTGCGCCCCCGGCAAACTGCCCAACGCAAACTCTTCAGGGGTGCGCACGTCGCAGACGAACAGGCTGCGCGAAGCATCCTGGGACCAGGCAAGCACCTGCTCGGCCTTGACCGTCTGCACATTCGCACGCCGGGCCAGACGCTGCGCGGCATCACGCTGTGCCGCAAGCCCTGTGCTTGGCGAAACCTCGGGGTAACGCCGCGTGCTGCCATGTTCCAGCGGCAGGTCGGCGAGGTACCAACCCTGGGTGCCGTTTTCCAGCGCGTAGACCGGGTTTTTCACGCCGAGGTCGATCAGGGTTTGCGCGCCAATGATGCTGCGGGTGCGACCGGCGCAATTGACCACGATGGGCGTGGTTTCATCCAGTACCAGCTCTTTCAGGCGGTAGCCCAGCTCGCCATTGGGGCAGCACACGGAACCGGGGATGGTCATCTTGCGGTATTCGTCGAACGGGCGGCCGTCCAGCAGCACCAGCGGTTCGCCCCGTGCCTGCCAGTCGGCCAGTTCGGTGGCGCTGATGTGCGGCGTGTGGCTCGCTTCTTCGACCCGTTCACCAAAGGCCTTGGACGGCACATGCACCCCGGCGAACAGTTGCAACCCGGCGGCCTGCCAGCCCTCGGCGCCGCCTTCGAGCACGTGCACACGGGTATAACCCAGTTGCTCCAGACGCTGCGCGGCCTTGAGCGAGATGTCGCGACCGGTCTGGTCGTAGATCACCAGACGCACGTCGGGATTGGGCGCCAGACGACGGGCTTCCAGCTCAAGACGGCTGTAGGGCAGGTTCACCCCGTGAAACAGATGCGCTTCGCCGTACTGGCCGTGCTCGCGTACGTCGAACAGAGCAATTTCCTGCCCGTCGAACAGCCAGGTTTGCAAGTGGTGCGGGGTGACTTTTTGGCTCATGGGGTTCTCGTGAATCAACCTGAACAACGAATGTTTTTTGTGTAGGAGCGCGCTTGCCCGCGATGAACGATCACGCGCACTGCCTGATACATCGCGCCGCCTATTTCCCGGGCAAGCGCTGCTACAGGCGGCGTTGACGTCACTGCAACACCAACGATCTCTCGCCCGCCGCCACTTCCCGGCCCTTGTCGTACGCGCGCTGCACCGCCGGTCGGGCCTTGATGCGTTCGCGCCAGGCGTGGATGTTCGGGTAGTCCGCCAGGTCCTGGCCCTGACGCAAGGGCTGAATCCACGGAAAGATGGCCATGTCGGCAATCGAGTAATCACCCGCCACGTACGGCACCTCGCCCAGGCGTTTTTCCAGCACGCCGTAGAGTCGCGCGGCCTCGGCGCCGAGCAGGTCCAGGGCGAAGGGAATCGGCTCTGGCGCCTTCTCCCGGAACACCTGCCACTGGCTCAGGTACGGCGTGACATGCCCCACCTGCCAGAACAGCCACTCCTGCACGCGCTGGCGTTCGGCGGTACCTTCCGGCGGCAGAAAACGCCCGGTCTTGTTCGCCAGATAATTGAGAATAGCCCCGGATTCGAAGAGGCTCAGGGGCTCAGCATCACGTGGGCTGTTCGCAAAAGCCGCATGATCGACAATCGCCGGAATCCGCCCATTGGCGCTGATCTTCTGGAACCATTCCTGCTTCTGTTCGCCAGCTCGAATGTTGATCGGCAACAGGCGGTATTCCTGCTCGAGCTCCTCAAGCAGGATGCCGATTTTCAGGCCGTTGCCGGTAGGCCAGTAGTAGAGATCGATCATGCGTAGGCCTTGATCGACGGGGCCATTTGCGAGGCGTTGTAGTTGAGGACCTTGCCCTCGGCGTTGACGCCGTAACGCCCGTTCAGCGACTCCAACGGACGGCCGTACAGGTGGAAATGCAGGGTCGGCGTTTCGCCATCGACCTTGATGCCGTGCAGGTCTTCGCCGAGGAAGCTGATCGAAGTGCCCGGTTGCACCACGACTTCCTTTTCCAGCTCCAGCCTGGCGAACGCGGGGTCGCTGCCATCGTCGGTACGGGCCCAGATGTAATTGATCTCCTGCCCCTGCACCGCCACGATCACCGCCCAGGTTTCGTGGTTGTGCGGCAGCGTGCTTTTGCCCGGCAGCAGCGAGTTCATGTACAGCGTTGGAGTCTCGCCGTCATCGTTCAGGCGATAACGAAACGCCGTGTCGCCCTGCCCCGGAACCGGCGCCGGGAAGGTGTCGAAGTTGAACAGATCACGACGCTCGGCCAGGCCTTCCAGCAGGCTGACGATTTCTTTCAGCGCTGCGCGGTCGACGCCGCGTTGGTGAATGACGCGGATCTGTTGCAGGAAGTCTTCGATCACGGGGCTGCGGGTTTCGATGCTCATCAGGTGCTCCTTTTATTCATATTCAGGGCTTGAAATACATACTGCTCATCTGACGCTATTCCCCCTGTGGGAGCCCGCAGCAAGCCGGCTCCCACAAGAGTTCTGCTGCGTCTGCCAATGCGGCGCTCACGCACTACCTCAAACCGACAGGCTGTACCGGCTGATATTGCTCAACAAAAACGGGTCGCCAGCGGCTCCCGGGCGACGTCCGGGATCACCCAGGGCGTGGCGCAAAAAGGTCTGGGTGCGCTCGCTGGTGGGGCGCTGGAAGATCTGTTCGGCGCTGCCGTGCTCGACGATCAGGCCGTTCTCGGTGAAATACACCACGTCGCTGATGTCCTCGGCGAAGCGCATTTCGTGGGTCACCAGCACGCAGGTCATGCCCTCCTCGGTCAGCTCGCGAATCACTGTCAGCACCTCGCCCACGGTTTCCGGGTCCAGGGCCGAGGTCACTTCATCGAACAGGATCAGCTCGGGGCGCATCGCCAGCGCGCGAGCAATCGCCACGCGCTGCTGCTGACCACCGGACAACTGCCCCGGATATGCGTCGGCCTTGTGCTCCATGCGCACTTTGGCGAGCAAGGCGCGGGCTTCTTTTTCGGCGTCCACCGCGTTGCGCCCCAGCACCTTGCGCGGCGCGATGACGAGGTTTTCCAGCACCGACAGATGCGGGAACAGGTTGTACTGCTGGAACACGAACCCCACGCGTTTGCGCAGCTCGATGCGCTGCGCCTCGTTGGCCAGCTGGTGCACCTCGGTGTCACCCACGCGAATCGTGCCGCGCTGGGGCTGCAACAGGCCGGTGATGCAACGCAGGATGGTCGACTTGCCCGAGCCCGACGGGCCGATGATCGACACCGCCTGGCCGCGCTGCACGTCCAGGTCGATGCCCTTGAGCACGCGGTTGCTGCCGAACGACAGGTGAATGTCGCGCAGGCTGATCAGGGGTTGCTCGGCGCGCGTTTCAGGAGAAGGCATAACGTCGCTCCAGGTATTGAGTGAGTCGGGAAATCGGATAGCAATAGAAGAAGAACAGCGCCAGCACGCTGAAGTAGATCAGCACCGTGAAGCCCGTGCGGTTGACCGTGTTGCTGGCGATCTGCGCGGTGTCGATCAGGTCATGCACGCCCACCAGCGAGGCCAATGCAGTGCCCATGGTGATCACCGCGTAGAGGTTCATCCACGGTGGCAACATGCGCTTGAAGCACTGCGGCAGGATGATCGAACGGAAGATCTGCCCACGGGTGAAGGCCAGCGAACGCGAGGCTTCCCACTGGGTGCTGGGGATCGAACCGATGGCCCCGCGAAAGATTTCCGCGACGTTGGCGCTGGCAGGCAACGCCAGACCAATGGTGACTTTCACCCAATCGGGGAAGGCGATCCATGACGTGCCAATGTGCAGTTCGAACGGAAAGACGTAGGTGGTGAAATAGATCAGCACCAGCCACGGCGCGTTGCGAAACACCTGCACCCAGATTCGCGCGGGGAGTCGGGTGATCCACAGCGGCGACACGCCCAGCGCGCCGATCAACAGGCCCAGTACAGAGCCGATGGCAATGGCCAACAGGCTGATCAGAATGTTCTGGCCGAAGCCCACTGCCAGTGCCGGCGACCACTCGTAGAGCGCCGCGAACACCGGGCTTTTGGGCGCGCCGTAGACCAGCCACGCCAACAGCGCAGCGACCAGCATCAGCTTGCCCGGATGACGACGGGGCCATGACAACGGCAGGCTCGCGGACGATTCAATGGCCATAACCGGGCATCCTCAATTTGGCTTCGAGGGCACGGCCCACACAGTTGACGATGAAGCTGAGCAGGCCGAAAAAGGTCAGCAGCAGAATCATCAGTTCCAGCACGTTGTCGCTCTGGGTCCAGATCATGATCGAGGCGTAGGTGATGTCGCCCACGGCGATGGCCGAGGCCACGGCGGTCATTTTCACCAGGTCGATCAGGTTGTTGATCAGCGACGGCAAGGCGAAGCGCAAGGCCAGCGGCAGTTGCACGTTCCATAGCAACTGACGGCTGCTGAAGGCCAGGGAACTCGCCGCCTCCAGGGTCACGGCAGGCACCGCTTCGATCCCGGCGCGCAAGGCTTCGGCGTGAAACGCACCCTTGTGCAGCGAGATCACGATCACCACCCAGGCGAACGGCGTCAGCGGATTGGCCGCGCCCACGGCCTGGGTCAGCAACATGTTCAACACCAGAAACGCGCAGTACAGCTGCACCAGCGTCGGCGTGTTGCGGGTGACTTCGATGAACACCCGCGTAGGCTTGGCCAGATAAGGCTTGCCGCTGGTCAGCATGGCCGCCAGACCGACACCGGCCAGCAGGCTGCCGACGATGGTGAACAGGCACAGCAGCACGGTGGTCAGCGCGCCGTTGACCATCGAGCCGCGCTGATAAGCGTCCAGCAGAAAGCTGTAGTTCAGGCCGAACTTCGCGGTCCACTGCACAAAGAGCTCCAGCCAATGACTCATGCAAGGGCCTCGACACGCAGCTGTGCGCAGGCGTCGGCAATCCGCCGCCCCGCCTCGATGACGCTGCTGGTGGCGGTCGCGATGGACAGGCGGAACCACGGCGACAAGCCATACGCGCTGCCCGCCACGCCTGCGACACCCTGCTCCAGCAGGTAATCCACCACGTCGCCGTCATCGTTCAGGCGCTGACCATCGGGACGAATCCGCCCCAGCAAACCGGCACAGCGCACGAACACGAAGAAGCCGCCTTCCGGCTTGAGCACCTCCAGCCCGTCCACCTCGCTCAATGCCGCGACCAACAGATCACGCCGTTGCTGATAGGCCTGCACCTGCTCCGGCAAAAACGCCAGGCCGCCTTCGAATGCGGCCAGTGCAGCGGCCTGCCCCACCGACGATGCGCCGGAAGTGGACTGCGACTGAATCACGGTCATCGCGCTGGTCAGTTCCTTGGGGCCGGCACCAAAGCCGATACGCCAGCCGGTCATGGCGTAGGTCTTGGATACGCCGCCGACCAGCAGCGCACGGGATTGCAGATCGGGCGCCACGTTGAGCAGGCTCAGCGCCGGGCTGGCGTCGAAGCGAATGTGCTCGTACAGCTCATCCAGCAACACCAGCACCTGCGGATGACCACGCAACACCTCGGCCAGCGCCAGCAGTTCCGCCTCGCTGTACACCGCGCCGCTGGGGTTACCGGGGCCGTTGAGAATCAGCCAGCGGGTGCGTTCATTGATGCTGTGTTCGAGCTGCTGCGGGGTCAGTTTGCAGCCCTGATCCAGGCCGCATTCGATGAACACCGGCTCGCCACCGTTGACCCGCACGATGTCCGGAAACGACGGCCAGTAAGGCACCGGCACCAGCACTTCATCGCCGTCATCGAGGGTTGAAGCGAAGGCATTGAAGATGATCTGTTTGGCACCGTTGCCGACCACGATCGATGGCAGCGCATAGTCCAGACGGTTCTCGCGCTGAAGTTTGCGCTGGATGGCCTCGCGCAGTTTCTTCACGCCGGGGGTCGGCGTGTACTTGGTGGCACCGCCGTCAATGGCGTTGTAAGCGGCCTGTTTGATGTGCTCGGGGGTGTCGAAATCCGGCTCGCCAGTGGTGAGGTCCAGAATGTCGCGGCCGGCATCGCGCAGCTCGGTGGCGCGGGATTTCGCGGCGGCGTTGGCAGACAGGGAAACGCGCTGCACGCGTCGGGACAGACGAACGCTCATGAAGGGGTACTCTCGCTGTCGATGGGGATCAGGACCTTGCCCGGATTGAGCAGGTTGAGGGGGTCGAGGGCCTGCTTGATGCGGCGCATCAGGTTCAGTTCGACGCTGCTTTTGTAACGCGGCAGCATCGCCCGCTTGCGTTGGCCGATGCCGTGTTCAGCGCTGATCGAGCCGCCGAAGGCGTGGGCGCTGTCGTGAACCAGCTCGCTGAGCTCGGCGTAACGGGCCATGTGCGCCTCGACCGTGGAGTTCAGCGGATGGGCGACGTTGTAATGCAGGTTGCCGTCGCCCAAATGGCCGAAGGTGAAATTGCGCACGCCAGGGAAGTGCTGCTGCAGCAAGGCGTCGGTGTGCTCGACGAACTCAACGATGCGTGAGATCGGGATCGAGATGTCGTGCTTCATGTTGCGACCGGCGCGACGTTGCGCATCGCTCATGTTCTCGCGCAACAGCCACAACGCCTCGCTTTGAGCCAGGCTTTCAGCGATCAGCGCATCGGCCAGCAACCCTCCTTCGAAGGCACTGCCGAGCACCTCTTCAAACGCTTGCCGCGCATGGGCTTCACTGTGGTTATCGGACAGTTCGAGCAAGGCGAACCAAGGCTGCGGCGCATCGACAAAAGCTTGCGGGCCGTCAGGAAATTGCTCGCGCAACAGCTCAAGGCAGGCGGCAGTCAGCAGCTCGAACGCAGTGAGGCTTGCGCCAAAACCGGCGCGGGCGTGGGACAGGAAGCTCACCGCCTGAGCCAGCGAATCGAACGCCAGAAACGCCGTGGACTGCGCCTTGGGCAGCGGGAACAGCTTCAACGTCGCCGCCGTGATGATGCCCAGTGTCCCCTCGCTGCCGATGTACAGGTCGCGCAGGTCGTAACCGGTATTGTCCTTGCGCAGCCCGCGCAGGCCGTTCCAGATTTCACCTTCGGCGGTGACCACTTCCAGCCCCAGGGTCAGCTCGCGGGTGTTGCCGTAGCGCAGCACCGCCGTGCCGCCCGCGTTGGTGCCCAGGTTGCCGCCAATGGTGCAACTGCCTTCCGCGCCCAGGCTAAGGGGAAACAGGCGCCCAGCGTTGCGCGCCACGTCCTGGACGTTTTGCAGAATGCAGCCGGCCTCGACCGTCAGGGTGTCGTTGTCAGTGTCGACCTCACGTACCCGATTGAGCCGGTCCAGCAGCAACAGCACCGAACGGCCGCTGGCGTCGGGCGTTGCAGCGCCCATCAGCCCGGTGTTGCCGCCCTGCACCACGATCGGCGCCTTGTGAGCGACACAGGCGCGCACCACGGCGGCGACTTCTTCGGCATTGACCGGGCGCACCACGGCCAGCGCCTTGCCGAGGTAGGTGCCCTGTTTGTCGGTCAGTTGCGTCGTCGAATCGCTGCCCGGCTGCACGTAATCGGCGCCGAGCAACTGCTGCAACGTCTGGAACAGATCGCTCATGCCCACCCTTCCTTATTGAGCCGCCAGCGGCGCGGCGTTGCGGAACTGCTCGTGCAGGTCACGCAGGGCCTGGGATGGCGCCATACCGGTGCGCTGGCCGAACTCGATCAGCCAGCCACTGCGGTGCCAGTCACGAATGATCGCGTCGAGTTTCGCCTGGGTGTCGTGCTCGCCCTTGCGCACCCAGATCACCGATTTCGACGGGATCAGGTCGTTGGCCAGCGGGATGTTGTAATCGGCCCATTCCGGGTCATCCAGCAGCGCGTGCATGGTGGGGCTGACGTGGACCGCCGCGACGCAACCGTTGCCGCGCAGGGACAGCAGCGACTCGGACTGGCTGCGGAACGCCTTGATCTCGGCGCCGTAGGTTTCCTGCAACGGCTTGATGAAGTTGCTGCCCTGGGACACGCAAACCGGCTTGCCCTTGAGGTCTTCCCACGTGGCGATGCCGGCGCCCTTGCGGATCAGCGCGGCGCCGCCGACTTCCTCATAAGGCGTGGGCACGTAGTCGAGAATCTCGGCGCGCTCATCGGTGTACTGCATGTTGGCGATCAGGATGTCGACCTTGCCCTGCTGCAGAAACTGCACGCGGTTGGGCGCCAGCACCGAAACGGTCTCGACCTCAACGCCGAGTTTCTGTGCGATGCCTTTGGCCAGTTCGACGTTGTAGCCCAGATGCTCGCCGGTTTTCGGGTCGATGGTGCCGAACGGCGGGCCGCTGAGAATCACGCCGATGCTGATCTTGTGACGCTGCTGGATCTTGTCCAGCGTCGCGTCGGCGTGGGCCAGAGTGGCGGCCATCGCCATGCCGATCGAGAGGCCGAGGGCGGTCAGGGTCTTGCCGAAAGTACGCGTGCTCATAACCAATGCCTTGAAAGGGAAACGACTCAGGCGCCTGCGGCCTGGAACTTGTCATGCAGCTCGACCAGTGCTGGCGAGGCCGGGGTGATGTGATGGCGCTTCTCGCCCTCGATCAGCCAGCCGGTGCGGTGCCAGTCTTTGACGATGGCGTCGAGTTTGGCCTGGGTGTCAGCTTCCCCTGGTCGGGTCCAGATCACCGACGGCGCAGGGTTGAGTTCAGGGGTGATGGCGCGGTAGTCCTTCCACTCGGCGCTGTCGGCGATCAGTGGATTGATCAACGTGGCGTCGTGCACGGCGGCCACGCAGTTGTTGCCGCGCAGGGCCAGCAGGGATTCAGAGGAGCTTTTGAAGGCCTTGAGTTCGGCGCCGTACGCGGTCAGCGGCTTGACGTAGCTGCTGCCCTGGGACGTGCAGACCGGCTGGCCCTTGAGGTCTTCCCAGCGGGTGATCTTGCTGTCTTTGAGCACCGCAGCGGTCCCGCCTACGCGATAGAACGGCGTTGGCACGAAGCCCAGTTGCTGGCCGCGCTCGGCGGTCCATTCCATGTTGGCGATCAGCAGGTCGACCTTGCCCTGTTGCAGGAACTGCACACGGTTGGCAGGAAGCACCGGCACCAGCTCGACTTCAGCGCCCAGTCGACGCCCCAGGTCTTCAGCCATGTCGACGTTCAGGCCCTTGGGCTTCTGATTGCTCGGGTCGATGGAACCGAACGGCCCACCCGACAGCAACACGCCGACCACCAGGCGATGGCGCTGCTCGATCTTGTCCAGGGTGTCATCGGCCTGCGCGGCGAAACTGGCGCCGAGGGCGGCAATCGCACCGACGAACAAAGGCAGCAGACGGATAACGGGCGAGCGCGTGTACGGCATGGATTTCCCCTCGAAATGGTCATCGGCTCGGCGCTTGTGACGACAGGACGTCAGCGCCTTGTAATGACCCGCATCCTAGGGAGGGTGTTGGAGCAACGGAAATGAAAATATCAAATATGGTTATAACTTTCTGGTTTTGGTTGTTAAACCGAAACGGAATAAGCACGGTTTTAATGGGCTTATCAGGAGTTTTTCAAGGCAGGGCTTTTTAAACCCATAAAAACCCGTAATGTATTGAACCGTTCAACTGATGTAATGGCGCTCTTGTAGGAGTGAGCTTGCTTGCGATAGCGATGTGTCGGTGCCTATGACTTGGCTGACGCTCCGCCATCGCGAGCAAGCTCACTCCTACTGAGGACCGCGCTTAGACCTGACTGATGAGTGAGTTCAAATGTCCGACACCCTCGATCTCGAACTGCTGCGCACCTTCGTCGCCGTTGTCGACCATCACAGCTTCGCCGGGGCTGGCGCGCAATTGTCGCGCACACAGTCGTCGGTGACTCAGCACATGCAGCGTCTGGAACAGCAGATCGGCGTCAGCCTGTTTCAGAAACAGGGTCGGCAGAAGCAGCTCACCGAGCCGGGCCGCCAGCTGTTGCGCCATGCCCGGCAGATGCTCTCGCTCAACGACGACGCGCTCAATTCCCTGCGCGAGAGCAGCCTCAGCGGCGTGCTGCGCATCGGCTCACCCCACGACATCGCCGACACCATTCTGCCGCCGATCCTCAGCCACATCGCCCGCTCGGCGCCGAGACTGCGGCTGGAAATCGACGTGGGGCGCAGCCCGTTTCTGATGGACGACCTGCATCGCGGCAAGGTCGACATGGTGATCTCCACTCGCGAAGACCCAGGGTTAGAAGGCTTTGCGCTGCGAACTTCGCCAGTGTGGTGGATCTGCTCGGCGCAGTACCAGCATGTGCCGGGCGAGCCGATTCCGCTGATTCTGGTGGATGAGCCGAGCATCTATCGGCGCTACGCCATCGAGGCGCTGGAGCGGGCGAACATTGCCTGGCGCCAGGCGTACTTGGCCTCGAACCTGATCGGCATCAAGGCCGCCACCCGCGCAGGATTGGGCGTGACGGCGCGCAGCATGGAAATGCTCGGCCCGGACATGCGTGTGCTGGGCGAAGCCGACGGCCTGCCGAGAATGCCCGACGTGACCTATCACCTGTGGATCCGGCCCAACACCGTGAACCCGCTGGCGCGGCGGGCGTATGAGTTGATTCGGGGGAGTCAGGGGTTGTAGCCGAGACATCAGCACGACAACTTGTAGGAGCGCGCTTGCCCGCGAAGGGGGGTGTCTCGGTGCGAGTGTATTGCCTGACACGACGCCATCGCGGGCAAGCGCGCTCCTACAGCGGTCGCTTTGGATCAGCCAAACCGGCGGTGCAGCTCAAACGGCTACTTCAACACCCCCTCAACCCACCGCTTCAAATCCCCCACCTCAGCCGAAGTAATGGTATGTCCTGCCCCCGCATACGCATGAAATTCCGGGCTGATCAGCAGATTATTCTCCAGCACCGTCTGCGCCTCGGTCGCGCCGGAATACGGCACGCGGCTGTCGGCAGAGCCGTGGCCGATCAACACCTTCAGCGACTTCAGGCGCTCATCCGGCTTGAGCCGTGAATTCAGCGCCGCGAGGATCTTACCGCTCAACGGCGCAATACCGCGCACCAGCTGCGGGTATTGCAGGCCGATCTGATAACTCATCATCGCGCCCTGGCTGAAGCCCACCAGGATCACCTTGTTCGGCTGGGTGCCGTACTTCTCGGTGGCTTGCTCGATGAAGGTGCGAAGCAGGTCAGTGCTCTTGTCCACGTCGCTGGTCACGCCTTCGTACTCAGGCTGATCGGCGTCCTGGGTGAACCACTTGTAGCCGCCGCCATCGACTTCCCCTGGCGCGCGCACCGACAGGTAGGTGTAGTCCGCAGGCAGCTCGTCCTTGATGCCAAACAGGTCGCGTTCGTCACTGCCGTAGCCGTGCAGGAAGATGATCAGGGGTTTGTCTTTGGAGTCGGCGGGGGCCGCAGCGAGGTAAGGCAGGGCCAGATCGGTGAGCAGCGCGGGTTCGGCGTGGGCGAAGCCTGTGAAGACACAGAGCAGCGCGGCGAAAAACTTCATCATGGAGGACAGGCCCTTTCAGAAAAACGTCGGGCCCATCATACGCAGCATGTTCGGGATGTCAGCCCGCAATCGACCGGGGGATGCTGTCAAATGGCTGTACGGCGTGCAGATTTTCCTCACACCCATAACACCCGGCCATTGAAGCGGTGGGAGTACAGAGGGTTCAAGACAGGCCTTCAATACTCCAGCGCCGACAACCCCAGATGCTCGCGCAGCGTCGAACCTTCGTACGCCGTACGGAACAGCCCCTTGCGCTGCAAATGCGGGATCACGCTTTCGACAAATTCACTGAACGACCCCGGCAGGTACGCCGGTGAAATCACAAAGCCATCGCAACCACCTTGAGTAAACAGCTCGGCCAGTTGATCAGCAATCTGTGCGCCGGTGCCCACCAGTTGCGGCACACGCACGCTGCTGGCGAAGATGCGGCCCAGCTCTTCGAGCGTGGTGTCCGGCCCTTGCATCAGCAGCTTTTCCGCCGCAGCCGGGTGAATCGAAGGCGCGCGGGCAATCTCTGCCAGAGTGGCCGACAGCGGGAATGGCGACAGGTCGACGTTCAGCTGCGACGCCAGCGTGACCAGGCCCAACTCAGGCCGCGCCAGGGCGTTGTGCTTGTCGCGCTTGGCCCGGGCTTCTGCCTCGCTGCCACCAATGAACGGCATCACCGCGGTCAGCACTTTGCAGCTGTCGGCGCTGCGTCCCTGCTGCACCACTTGCCCGCGCACGTCTTCGCGGAACGCGTGCATGGCCTTCAAATGCGGGTGAATGGTGAAGATCGCCTCGGCCCAACGCGCGCCAAAACGACGTCCACGCCCTGACGACCCCGCCTGAATCAGCACCGGCCGGCCTTGCGGCGTGCGCGGAATGTTCAGCGGCCCTTCGACCTTGAACCATTCGCCGTGATGCTGCACCGAGGTGATCCTGTCGGGGTCAGCCAGCACGCCGTTTTCGCGATCCAGCTTCAACGCCCCCGGCGCCCAGCTGCGCCAGAGTTTGAGCGCCACTTCGACGAACTCGTCGGCGCGGTCGTAGCGCAGGTCGTGCTCCAGGTGCTTGTCCTTGCCGAACAGACGCCCTTCGCTGTCGTTCATCGAGGTCACGATGTTCCACGCCGCGCGCCCCTTGGACAGGTGATCGAGGGTGGCGAACTCCCGGGCGATGTGCGCGGGCTCGTAATAAGTGGTCGAACGCGTGGCGCCCAGGCCCAGTTTGCTCGTCTGGCCGACCAGATACGACAGGATCGGCAGCGGGTCCAGACGCGTGGCATCCTGCGCGCCGTACCGCAGCGCGGTGTCCCGCGAGCCGCCCATCTGGTCACCGACCGCGAGGCGATCAGCGAAGAACAGGAAGTCGAACAGCCCCTCCTCCACCACACGGGCCGTGCGCGCGTAGTACTCGGGGTCGAGGTAGTGACCAATGGTTTCAGGGTGACGCCAGGCCGCGTGACTGTGAATGACCGGCCCGGTCAGCAGAAACGCCGACAGGTGAATTTGACGACTCATGAATATGCTCCTGCTTATTTAGCCTTGGGCACCCAGACCGCGATGTCGGACACCTTCAGCGGCTTGGGAATCAGCTTGGCCTCAAAGTAGTCATCGGCGATGCGCTGCTGCTCGGCCAACTGGTCGATCTTGACCGGCACGATGTCGTAGCTGCGACGGCTGTTGGCCAGCTCCACGGTCTCGGTCGGGATGTTGCCCCACAGCGGCGAGAGGTTTTTCGCGGCCTCCTGCGGATGGCCTTTGACCCACTGCCCGGCGTCGTGAAGAGTATCGAACACCACCTGCAGCACCTCCGGATGGGCCTTGGCGAAGCTGGTGTTGGCGACGTAGAAACGGTTGTAGTTGGCCACGCCATCACTGCCGTCGGCGATCACGCGAACGTGATTTTCACGCTGCTGAGTCGCCAGGAACGGGTCCCAGATCGCCCACGCATCGACATTGCCACTGGAGAACGCCGCCACGCCGTCCGGCGCCTCCAGGTACACCGGCGTGATGTCGGCCAGGGTTAGCCCGGCCTTCTTCAAAGCGGAAATCAGCAGGAAGTGACTGCCCGAACCTTTGGAAACCGCCACCCGCTTGCCCTTCAGATCCGCGACGCTGTGAACGGGCGAGTTGTCCTGCACGATGATCGCCTGCGCGCTCGGCGACGGGTTTTCGCGGGCGTAGTAGGTCAACGGCGTGTTGGCCGCCTGGGTGAACAGCGCGAAGGCATCTGCCACGTCGGCGTGCAGATCGACACTGCCCGCATTCATTGCGCTCAACAGGCCGCTGCTGAACTCATGCCAGTTCACCGTGAAGCCCAGCGGCTTGAGACGCTGCTCGATCTGGCCGTCGTTCTTGAGCAGGATCCACAGCGTCGACGAACGCTGATAACCAATATTGATCACCTGCTCGGCCTGCGCCGCGACGGTCGTCAGCAGCAAAGTAGCGGCAACGAGGAGTGTGCCCAGGGGTTTACGCAGGCTCATGGCTTTCCTTTGGTGTTCGGGGCGGGATGGTGCGAGCGCTCATTACGGAAAAGCATGAGCGCTCATTCTTAAAGTCGTTTTGATTATAAAAAATGCCAAGGATTATGAAAGAAACGTATGGATCTAAGCTTATGCCGGTAACTGTACGGAACGCCTGACGAGCGCGCGGGGTCTAGCGATAGGTACTGAACATTTCGCCTTAGCCGATTGAGGAACTGACCGTGAACATCTTCGAAGCCCTGAGAGAAAGCCATGATCGTCAACGTGGCTATGCCGATGCCCTGGTCCAGACCCACGGTGACAGTAAAGACCGTGTCGAGGCGTATGAGCAGTTGAAAGCTGAATTACAGGCGCATGAAACGGCCGAAGAGCGCTTCTTTTATATCCCGCTGATGAAGTACGACAACGGCGTGGACCTGAGCCGTCATGCGATCTCGGAGCATCATGAGATGGACGAGATGATGGAAGAGCTCGACGAAACCGACATGTCCAGCCCGGCGTGGCTGGCGACGGCCAAGAAGCTGTCGGAGAAGGTTCATCATCATTTGAAGGAAGAAGAGCAGAAGTTCTTTCAGATGGCGGGGAAGTTGCTGGATGACCAGCAGAAAGAATCCCTGGCGGGCAGTTATGTGAAGGAATATGAGGAGCAGTTGGCTGAGGAGTGAGGGTTTCTGTTTTTTAGGTCGTTTTAGGGCGGCGCTTTGATTGAGGGTATATCCGTTATTTGAGGTGGCGCTGGTTTGGTTATGCCTAACGGCAGAAGCGTTTCGCCTCCGGCGAGTTACTTGAAAAGACACCAAGTAACCAAGTGTCCTTGCTCCTGGTTTGGGCTCTCCTTCGTCGAAGCCAACCCAGGAGCAGGGCCTTTTTGGTTACTTTTTGTGGCTCTTGACAAAAGTGACCCGCTGTAAGAGCGGAACCCATATCAGCATCACCCTAACTAATGGATATACACCCAACAATCAGCGTCACAAAAAAACCAAGATCAAAAACATCAAGGATCAACCTGCGCCATCAACGCCGGCACAGACTCAGTCCTGCGCGCATAGCGCTGCGCCAACACCGCACACACCATCAACTGGATCTGGTGAAACAGCATCAACGGCAGAATCAACACCCCGATCGTACTCCCGGCAAACAACACCTGCGCCATCGGCACACCCGTCGCCAGGCTCTTCTTCGAACCACAGAACAGAATGGTAATGCGATCCTCGGCATTGAACCCGAACAACCGCCCCAGCAACGTCGAAATCACCAGCACCAGCGCCAGCACCACCCCGCATACCACCACCAGGCCGGCGAGATCCCACAGCGGAATCTTGTGCCAGATCCCCTCGTTCACCGCCTCGCTGAACGCGCCATACACCACCAACAGAATCGAACCCTGATCAACATACTTCAGCCAGTTCTTGTTACGCCCCACCCACGCGCCAATCCAGCGGCGGGCGATCTGGCCGGCCACGAACGGCAACAGCAGCTGAATACTGATCTTGATAATGGCGTCCAGCGTCGAACCGCCGTCGCCGTGCACGTTCAACAGTAGGGTCACCAGCACAGGCGTGAGGAAAATCCCGAACAGGCTCGACGCCGCCGCGCTGCAGATGGCCGCCGGAATATTGCCGCGAGCGAGCGAGGTAAAGGCAATCGCCGACTGCACCGTCGCGGGCAGCGCGCAGAGATAGAGGATGCCCATGTACAGGTCTTTGCCGATCAGCGGCGAGAGCACCGGCTTGAGCGCCAGGCCCAGCAGCGGAAAGATCACGAAAGTCAGCCCGAACACCAGCAGGTGCAGGCGCCAATGGCCGGCGCCGGCAATGATCGACTCACGGGACAGCTTGGCGCCGTGGAGGAAGAACAGCAGCGCGATCGCGATGTTGGTCAGCCAGCCAAACCCCACCGCGACCTGGCCGCTGGCGGGGAGGAAACTGGCAATGATCACCACCGCGACCAGCGTCAGGGTGAAGTTATCGGGGAGGAAACGAGGACGACTCATCGGCGTAATCCAGTCATGACAAGGGCAATGTGACGACTGTACGCGCCTTGCCAAGTGCCGACTAACGCCAATAAGCCCATTAATAGCGCGTAAAGGACAGCGCTGCGATTACGCCAGCCCGCCTTCAATCACCCGCAACACCGTGACTCGACGCTTTCCCGGGTTGTTGTCGATCAACTCGCTGAGCGCGGCCTGCCATTTGACGATGTCTTTTTCCTGGGACAAGGCCATCAGTTGCTCCCAGCCCATCCCCTCGTTCAGAGCGCTGTTGGCACTGGCCTGCGGCGTCAGAGTTTCAAGCTTCAACAGGTTTGCTGCAATTTCCGAGAGGGTACTCACGACGGGGCTCCAGGGCGCGCGGGTTATTGGCGCGCCGATACTTGGCTGCGGGATGTGCAAGGAAGCCTCAACGTCAAAAACCGGTGATTGCGGCGCCCTGCCCCAAGGTCATAGCAAGGTTCAGACCACAGGCCTGCACCTGCAAAATGATTCGGACCAAGTGCATAAAGTCAAGGCGTCAGGAGCTCTGCGACGCGGCTTCGGCGGCCTGAGTGCGATCCACCAGGCGGATGCTGTCGCGCCCGCCGCGCTTGGATTCGTAGAGCGCCGCATCGCCCTGCTCGATCAGCGCGCTGAGGCTGGCGGGAGGGTGGTTGAACAGGCTGGCGCCGATGCTCAGCGTCACCGGTTCAGGGGTCGAGAATGCCTGGGAGGCGGCATCCTGAAAGCGCTGACGCAACAGGCCACCGAGCGTGACGATCTGGTCGTGGGTCGCATTGTTCAGAAGGATCACGAATTCATCGCCCCCCAGTCGCGCGGCCAGCGCGCCCTGAGGCAGGAGCGAACGAATCATCTCACTGAGGGTGATCAGCAAACGGTCGCCGGCGATGTGCCCGTACAGGTCGTTGACGGATTTGAAATTATCGATGTCGATCAGCAACAAGGCACCCGGCCGCGACCCCGTGACATCCTCGAACAGACGCGGCGCCCGCACCTCCAGCGCGCGGCGGTTGTACAGCGCGGTAAGAGGGTCCCGTGCGGCCAGGCGTTCGATACGTTTTTCGCGGCGATAGCGCTCTGAGCCGGTCATGGACAGTGCGATCAGCATGATCGCCATCGCCCCTTCCACCAAGGAAATCTGGATGATTTCGCCGCGAAAGGCGGCAAGATCGATCAAAGTGCCGGGCATGATCGCCGTGATCGCCTTGGCCAGATAGAACAGGCCGTGGCCCAACAGTACGTAACGCAACTGCCCGGCGCCGACGCTCAGCGACCGGCCGTGGGGGCGCAACAGCAGGCTGGCCTTGAACATCAGCAGCGCCACCAGCGTTGAGTTGACGCCGAGCATGACCTTGGACCACCACGGCGCTTCGGGCAGCAGCAACATGCCCAGCCAGACCGCGAATATCAGGTACCAGCCCCGTGACAGCCGCGATTCGGTAAACCGCGCGACGCCCAGCAAAAACAGCCAGTGGGCCGTCACCAGCAGGCCGTTGGCGAACCAAATGCCGATCAGCAGAATGCCACTGCTGCGCAGCAAGGCCAGGGTCGAGCCGATAGTGATCGTGGCAAAACCGGCGCTCCAGAACAGCAGCGACGCTTCCCGGACATGCCGCCATTCCGCCGCCAGGTACAGCGCAGCCGCCGCGGCGAGGGCGATCGAGAGGGTCAACAGGGTAACGGGGTCGAGCGCCATAAACTGCCTGGTGTTTGAGAAGTGCGATAGAGAGGCGATGAAGAGGCGCCATTGTAAGCGGGCGTGACCATTTTTTGCCTGACCGGACAGCTTAATTTTTGCCCGGTGGTCTGCTGATCGTGGCGTTTCCGACAACGTCCCCGAGAGCCCTGCTCTACCCCGCCGAACCATTGCTGAGGATTACAGGACTTTCTTTCAATATTTTCCGCACGTTTCTGCTATTTCAGCGCCAATGGAAAGCGATGATGGCAGCGAGGCGCTGTTGCCCGCCCTCCGGGAGCGATTCTCAGGACGTCCATCTCGAACGCCTTCTCGATCACTGGGCGGTCATCGACCGCAGGAACAGGACTGTGTGCTCTCCCAATCCAGGCCCCATCTATCCGACGTCAGCGTCGTCCATCAGCATCGTCGACGATGACGCGCGGGTTCGCAAAAGCCTGACCAACCTGCTCAGTTCGGTCGGCTACCTTGCCTCGGGCTTTGATTCCGGCGAAGCCTTCATGGCGTCGCTGGGCGAGAACAGCCCCGACTGTGTGCTGGTCGACTCGCGCATGAATGGCATGCAGGGAATCGACGTTCAGCGTCAATTGAAGTCATCGGGCATCGCATCTGCTGTGGTGTGCATGTCGGCCTTCTGGGACGACGCTGCCCGCCAGGAGGCCTATCAATGGGGCGCCCATGCATGCCTTTCCAAGCCCTTTTCCGAAGAGCTGCTGCTGTCGACCCTCAACGACGCACTGAGCGCGAAAAAGGCCGCAGCCGATCAGCCTTGAATGCCCTCACTCCACCCGCCCGAACCGTAGGGTGGTGAAGTACGGCTTGAAGATCTTGTCACGGTTTTGGAGGGCATTTCACGCCCCGCCAGCGGTGGCTGAGCCCACCTGTGCTCAGGTTTGCGCCAGAATGCTGCCGAGCAGGCCCGGAAAGCGCTGATCGAGCTCGTCGCTACGCAGCGAGTTCATGTGCGTAGTGCCGACGTTGCGGGTATGCACGAGCCCGGCATCGCGCAATACGCGGAAGTGGTGGGACATGGTGGACTTGGGCCGACCGCCGTCCAGCTCGCCGCAGGACGCCTCCTCTACCCCGGACAGGCAACGCACGATGTCGAGGCGAACAGGGTCGCTCAACGCATAGAGCAGGCGTTCGAGGGAGAACTCGGCGGGAATGGGATGTTTGAAGGCGCGCATCTGTCCATGATAGCGAGGGGTTTCATCGAACGCTATATTTCGAATACTATCGAACAAACGAAACAAACCTACCTGGAGCTTACCCATGTCAGCACTGTTCGAGCCGTTCTCCCTGAAAGACGTCACCCTGCGCAATCGCATTGCCATCCCGCCAATGTGCCAGTACATGGCCGACAACGGTGTGATCAACGACTGGCACCATGTGCACCTGGCAAGCCTGGCCCGTGGCGGCGCGGGTCTGGTGGTGGTCGAGGCCACGGCGGTGTCTCCCGAAGGCCGCATCACCCCGGGCTGCGCGGGCATCTGGAGCGATGAACACGCCCAAGCCTTCGTCCCGGCGGTCAAGGCCATCAAGGCTGCAGGCGCCGTGCCTGGCATCCAGATCGCCCACGCCGGTCGCAAGGCCAGCGCCAACCGCCCATGGGAAGGTGACGATCATATCGCCCAGGGCGACGCCAACGGCTGGCAAACCATCGCCCCGTCGGCCATCGCCTTCGGCGCCAACCTGCCGAAAGTGCCGCAGGAAATGACCCTCGCCGACATCGCTCGCGTGCGTCAGGACTTCGTCGATGCCGCCCGCCGCGCCCGCGACGCCGGTTTCGAATGGATCGAACTGCACTTCGCCCACGGTTACCTGGGTCAGAGCTTTTTCTCCGAACACGCCAACCAGCGCACCGACGCCTACGGCGGCAGCTTCGAAAACCGCAGCCGTTTCCTGCTGGAAACCCTGGCCGCCGTGCGTGAAGTCTGGCCAGAAAACCTGCCGCTCACCGCGCGTTTCGGCGTGATCGAATACGACGGCCGCGACGAACAAACCCTGACCGAATCCATCGAGCTGGCCCGCCGCTTCAAGGCAGGCGGCCTCGACCTGCTGAGCGTCAGCGTCGGCTTCACCATCCCCGACACCAACATTCCGTGGGGCCCGGCCTTCATGGGCCCGATCGCCGAACGCGTGCGCCGCGAAGCCGGCTTGCCTGTGACCTCGGCGTGGGGTTTTGGCACGCCCCAACTGGCGCAGACCGCCATCGAATCGGGCCATCTAGATCTGGTTTCGGTCGGACGCGCGCACTTGGCCGATCCGCACTGGGCCTACTTTGCAGCGAAAGAGCTGGGCGTCGACAACGCGTCCTGGACCTTGCCAGCGCCTTACGCGCACTGGCTGGAACGCTATCGCTGAGGTGACGGCTTCGGGCTGCCTTGCCTGAACTGTCGAGACGATCCTGCGCGTCAGCTTTGATCGCGCGGGATCACCCCCGTCATCGCCGTGAACTGGCTCTGCCGGTGCTGCAGTTTGTCGAGAATTTCAGGGGGCGTTGACTCGCGAAACACCACCATGTGTCCGACGTCCTTGCCGCCTTCGGTGACACGCTCAATGTCGTTGATCATCCAGGTTTTCAGCTCGTCGGCGGTGATGCCCAGCTCCTTGGCCACCTGTTGGTGAAGGTATTGCGCGTCGTACTGATTGAATTGATCGGTGTTCATCAGGGTCTTTCCTTTGCTGACTGTAAGATTCTGGCCGTTGCGCGGGGGCACAAGTTCATTCCAATTCCCGCTCGGCAGATCGATCAGGTCGGCAAACAATTTCAACCGGACCGCTCTAGCCAAGGACTTCTGATGACCTTCTATATCTTTCTGATTGCCTGCTGCGCCGCTGCCAGTACGGGAGTGATTTTCAAACCCGGCAGTTGGTACGAGAGCCTGCAAAAACCCGCTTTCACCCCGCCGAACTGGCTGTTCCCGGTGGCGTGGACGATTATTTATCTGCTGCTGGCCTGGGCTGGGTATCGCCTGACGCTGTTGCCCGACAGCGGGCCGGCATTGGCGTTGTGGGCTGCGCAAATCGCGCTCAATACGCTGTGGACACCCGTATTCTTCGGCGCTCATCGCATCGCCGCGGCGATGGTGATTCTCGCCGTGCTCTGGCTGACCGTAGCCACGCTGATCGTGGTGGCATTGCCGCTGGACCTGATCACCGGCTTGATTCTGTTCCCCTACCTCATCTGGTTGACCGTGGCCGCTGCGCTGAATTTCTCGATTCTGCGGCACAACCGCTAAGCCGCCTCGCTGCCAACCGCCTCTGATTGCCCACGCTGATTGACCGTCGCCAACACTGAAATGTGCTGCGACGGTCTATGCTCATTCTCAGTCGCAAAAAGAACGGGCCGCGTCGTTTTTGTACGAAAAATTCAAAATCGTCGTGCCAAGCTATTTTTCTGCCCGACCAAGGGCGCGACACAGATCGCGCCGGGCACAACAAGATGCCCGACAAGGGTGCCCTGGCCTCGGCCTGAACATCCACGAGCCCGTGACGTGGGAGATGTGCCGCAGCCGACACTTTCGGACGACCGACAGCCGCCTGGTTTGTCCGTGACCGTGAGGAATGCTGTATGCCTGATCAGATGTCGATTCTGCCGATGGTCAACAGCCTGCTGGAGCGCCACAAAGGCTCCCCCGGCGCTCTGTTGCCCATTCTTCATGAGATTCAGGAAGGCCTCGGTTACATCCCCGATGCCGCCATCCCCGACATAGCCCACGCCCTCAATCAAAGCCAGGCCGAGGTGCGCGGTGTCATCAGTTTCTACCATGACTTTCGCACCGCACCGCCCGCCCGGCACATTCTGCGCCTGTGTCGCGCCGAGTCCTGCCAGAGCCGGGGCGCCGAGCAACTGGCGGCGCAATTGCGCGAGCGCCTGCAGCTGGACGATCACGGCAGCAGCATCGACGGCAACATCAGCCTGCGGCCGGTGTATTGCCTGGGGGCCTGCGCCTGTTCACCCGCATTGGAGCTGGACGGCAAGGTGTACGCGCGGCTCAGCGCCGAGCGTCTGGATGCCCTGCTCGACGCTTGCCGGGAGGACGCACGATGACGCGCCTTTATCTGCCCGCCGACTCTGTGGCCCGCGCCGTGGGAGCGGATACCGTCGCTGTGGCGCTGGCCAGCGAAGCGCGCAAACGCAACCTGCCGCTGGACCTGCATCACACCAGTTCCCGGGGCCTGTACTGGCTGGAGCCGCTGCTGGAAGTGGACAGCCCGCAAGGCCGGCTCGGGTTTGGCCCGATGACCGAAGCCGATGTGCCGGGCCTGTTCGATGCGCTGCAAAACGACCCGTCCAGTCATCCTCTGGCCTTGGGATTGGTTGATGAACTGCCTTACCTGAAGACCCAGCAGCGCCTGATTTTTTCTCGCGCGGGGATTACCCAGCCCCTGTCGCTGGACGATTATCGGGCTCACGGCGGCTTTGCAGGGCTGACCCGCGCCATCGCCATTGGCGGTGAAGAGACGGCCACCGCGGTGTTCGACTCCGGCCTGCGCGGTCGTGGGGGTGCGGCCTTTCCTGCCGGCATCAAATGGCGCACGGTGCGTGGCACCCAAGCCCCACAGAAATACGTGGTGTGCAATGCCGATGAAGGCGATTCCGGCACCTTCGCCGACCGCATGTTGATGGAAGGCGATCCTTACCTGTTGATCGAAGGCATGGCCATCGCCGGTATCACCGTCGGCGCCAGCCTCGGCTGCATCTATATACGCTCAGAATACCCGCAAGCGGTCTCGACCCTGCGCGAGGCGATCAACATTGCCCGCAGCGCAGGCTATTTGGGCGTTGATGTCGGCGGCAGCGGCCTGAGTTTCGATCTGCAAGTGCGCGTCGGCGCCGGGGCCTATATCTGCGGAGAAGAAACCGCGCTGCTGGACTCGCTGGAAGGCAAACGCGGACTGGTGCGCGCCAAGCCGCCGATCCCGGCCCTCAAAGGCCTGTTCGGCCAGCCGACCCTGGTGCACAACGTACTGACCCTGGCTTCGGTGCCGCTGATTCTGGCCAAGGGCGCGCAGTTTTATCGCGACTACGGCATGGGCCGGTCGACGGGCACGATGCCCTTCCAGCTGGCGGGCAACATCCGTCATGGCGGCCTGGTGGAGCGCGCGTTTGGCCTGACCCTGCGCGAGCTGGTGGAAGGCTACGGCGGCGGCACTGCCAGCGGTCGCACGGTGAAAGCCGCTCAGGTCGGCGGCCCGCTCGGCGCCTGGGTGCCACCGTCGCAGTTCGACACGCCGCTGGACTATGAAGCCTTCGCCGCCATCGGCGCAATGCTCGGTCATGGTGGCGTGGTGGTTGCCGACGACACCCTGGACATGGCGCACATGGCACGTTTTGCCCTGCAATTCTGCGCCGAGGAATCCTGTGGCAAATGCACGCCCTGCCGCATCGGCTCGACCCGAGGCGTGGAGGTCATCGACCGGATACTGGCCGCCCCCGATCAAAACGCGCGGGATCAGCAGGCCATCATCCTCAGGGACCTGTGCGACACCCTGCAGTTCGGTTCGCTCTGCGCGTTGGGCGGCATGACCGCCTACCCCGTCGCCAGCGCGCTCAAGCACTTCCCCGCCGACTTTGGTCTGCACACCCTGGAGGCCGAGCAATGATCACGCTCTTCGACCCGAAAACCGACATGGATCTGGGCACGCCAGCCCGCGAAAGCGACGTGCACATCACCCTGACCATCGACGGCCAGAGCATCAGCGTGCCTGAGGGCACTTCTGTCATGCGCGCTGCTGCGCTGATGGGCACCACCATTCCCAAGCTGTGCGCCACCGACAGCCTCGAAGCCTTCGGCTCCTGCCGCATGTGCCTGGTCGAGATCGACGGCATGCGTGGCTACCCGGCCTCGTGCACCACGCCAGTCACCGAAGGCATGACCGTCCACACCCAGACGCCCAAGCTCGCGACCCTGCGGCGCAACGTCATGGAGTTGTACATCTCCGACCACCCGCTGGACTGCCTGACCTGCTCGGCCAACGGCAACTGCGAACTGCAGACCGTCTCCGGCCAGGTCGGCCTGCGCGAAGTGCGCTACGGCTATGAAGGCGAAAACCATCTGGCGGACAAGAAGGACGTCTCCAACCCCTACTTCGACTACGACCCGAGCAAGTGCATCGTTTGCAGCCGCTGCGTGCGGGCCTGTGAAGAAACCCAGGGCACCTTCGCCCTGACCATCACCGGTCGCGGCTTCGAATCCCGCGTGTCCGCCGCCGGTGGCGAGGACTTTCTGGATTCCGAATGCGTGTCCTGCGGCGCCTGCGTGCAGGCCTGCCCCACTGCCACGCTGATGGAAAAAAGCGTGGTCGAACTGGGCCAGCCCGAGCACAGCGTGATCACCACGTGCGCCTACTGCGGCGTGGGCTGTTCGTTCCGCGCGGAAATGAAAGGCGACACACTGGTACGCATGGTTCCGGACAAGAACGGCCAGGCCAACCATGGCCATTCCTGCGTCAAGGGCCGCTTCGCCTGGGGCTACGCCACCCACCCGGATCGCATCACCAAACCGATGATCCGCAAACACATCAGCGACCCGTGGCAGGAAGTCAGCTGGGACGAGGCAGTCACCTACGCCGCCAGCGAGATGCGCCGCTTGCAGCAGAAATACGGTCGCGATTCCATCGGCGGCATCACCTCCAGCCGTTGCACCAACGAAGAAACCTATCTGGTGCAGAAGCTTGTGCGCGCAGCGTTTGGCAACAACAACGTCGACACCTGCGCGCGGGTCTGTCATTCGCCCACCGGCTACGGCTTGAAACAAACCCTCGGCGAGTCTGCGGGCACCCAGAGCTTCGACTCGGTGATGAAGGCCGACGTGATTCTGGTCATGGGCGCCAATCCCAGCGACGCCCACCCGGTGTTCGGCTCGCAGCTCAAGCGTCGTCTGCGTGAAGGCGCACAACTGATCGTCATCGACCCTCGCCGTATCGACCTGGTGGACTCGGTCCATGCGCGCGCCAAGTTGCACCTGGCGCTACGCCCCGGCACCAATGTGGCGATGCTCAACGCCCTCGCCCACGTGATCGTCACCGAAGCCCTGCTCGATCAGCCGTTCATCGATGCCCGCTGCGAAGGCAATGATTTCGCCCGCTGGAGCGAGTTCGTCAGCCGCGCGGAAAACTCGCCGGAAGTGCTGGGCCTGATCTGCGGCGTGGAGGCTGCCGACATCCGCGCCGCCGCCCGCCTCTACGCCAGCGCCAGAAACGCCGCTATTTATTACGGCCTGGGTGTTACCGAACACAGCCAGGGCAGCACGGCAGTCATGGGGATCGCCAACCTGGCCATGGCCACCGGCAACATCGGCCGCGAAGGCGTGGGCGTGAACCCGCTGCGTGGGCAGAACAACGTGCAGGGCTCGTGCGACATGGGCTCCTTCCCCCATGAATTGCCGGGCTATCGGCACATCTCCAACGAAGTCGTGCGCACTCAGTTCGAACAGGCGTGGAACGTCACCCTGCAACCCGACCCGGGCCTGCGCATTCCCAACATGTTCGAATCGGCGCTGGCCGGGCAATTCAAGGGCCTGTACTGCCAGGGCGAAGACATCGCCCAGAGCGACCCGAACACCCAGCACGTCACCGCCGCCCTGTCCGCGATGGAATGCGTGGTCGTGCAGGATATTTTCCTTAACGAAACCGCCAAGTTCGCTCATGTGTTCCTGCCGGGCGCCTCGTTCCTGGAGAAAGACGGCACCTTCACCAACGCCGAGCGGCGCATCTCGCGGGTGCGCAAGGTCATGGACCCACTGGGCGGCAAGGCTGACTGGGAAGGCACCGTGGCCTTGGCCAACGCGCTGGGTTACCCAATGAACTACGCACATCCATCGCAAATCATGGATGAAATCGCCAGCCTGACCCCGACCTTCAGCAACGTCAGCTACGCCGCGCTGGACGCCCACGGCAGCCTGCAATGGCCGTGCAACGAAGCGGCGCCGGATGGCACACCGACCATGCACATCGAGCAGTTCGTGCGCGGCAAAGGACGCTTCATGCTCACCGGCTACGTGCCCACTGAAGAGAAGGTCAATGCGCGCTATCCGCTGCTGCTCACCACCGGCCGCATCCTCAGCCAGTACAACGTCGGCGCCCAGACCCGGCGCACCGAAAATGTCGCCTGGCACGAAGAAGACCGCCTGGAAATCAACCCCACCGACGCCGAAGGCCGTGGCATCAACGACGGCGACTGGGTCGGCATCGGCAGCCGCGCCGGCCAGACCGTGCTGCGCGCACGGGTCACCGAACGCGTGGCACCGGGCGTGGTGTACACCACCTTCCACTTCCCCGAATCCGGCGCCAATGTGATCACCACGGACAACTCCGACTGGGCCACCAACTGTCCGGAGTACAAGGTCACCGCCGTGGAAGTCAGCCGCGTCTACCACCCTTCCGAGTGGCAAAAACGCTACCAGGCCTTCAGCGAGGAACAACAACGCCTGCTCGACGAGCGCCGCCAGGCCCGTCACGCCGACAAAGCCGAGGTACGCCGATGAGCGACGCCAACCTGATCAAAATGGCCAACCAGATCGCCAAATACTTCGCCACCGAGCCTGATGAGCAGGCTGCCGTACTCGGCGTACGCAACCATATCCAGATGTTCTGGACACCGGGCATGCGCAAAGAGCTGGTGGCGTTGCAGGCAGCCAATCGCGGGACAGAGCTGCATCCGCTGGCGCAGGATGCGGTGAAGGGCGCTGGGTGGTAGGGGTAGCGGTCTTTCATCCACAGGAGCCAGAAACGACAAAGCCCTGAATAATCAGGGCTTTGTCGTCTGGATATGGCGGAGGCATAGAGATTCGAACTCTAGGACCTGTTACAGTCGGCAGTTTTCAAGACTGCTGCCTTAAACCACTCGGCCATACCTCCTATTGCGTTGCGGGCGCCATAATACCGTAATGAAACAAGCTGTCAAACTCTCTGACTCGCACGTCTCTGCGGCTCTGTTATGATCTTTGCAACTTGAGATTTCAAATCACGATTCCCACCACCAGGAGTAGCGCCATGCGCGAACAGGATTACGCAGTCAATCGCGTGCAGGTCGAGCAGCTAGAGGTTAGCCGCGTCCTGCGCAACACTTACGGCCTTCTGGCCCTCACCCTTGCCTTCAGCGGCATCATGGCGTTCGTTGCACAGCAGATGCACGTGCGCTACCCGAACGTCTTCGTGGTGCTGATCGGCTTCTACGGTCTGTTCTTCCTCACCAACAAACTGCGCGATTCGGCGTGGGGTCTGGTGTCGGCGTTTGCCCTGACCGGCTTCATGGGCTTCATCCTCGGCCCGATCCTCAACCGTTACCTGGGCATGCAGGGCGGCGCTGAAGTCGTTTCTTCGGCCTTCGCGATGACGGCCCTGGTGTTCGGCGGCCTGTCGGCTTACGTGCTGATCACCCGCAAGGACATGAGCTTCCTCGGCGGCTTCATCACCGCAGGCTTCTTCGTCCTGCTGGCGGCGGTGCTGGCGAGCATGTTCTTCCAGATCAGCGGGCTGCAACTGGCGATCAGCGCAGGCTTCGTGCTGTTCTCCTCGGTGTGCATCCTGTTCCAGACCAGCGCCATCATCCACGGCGGTGAGCGCAACTACATCATGGCTACCATCAGCCTGTATGTATCGATCTACAACCTGTTCATCAGCCTGTTGCAGATCTTCGGCATCATGGGCAGCAGCCGCGACTGATTGGACGCCTGACTTAACAAAAAGCCCGCTTCGGCGGGCTTTTTGCTGTCTCGCGTCTTTGAATTCTTTATCATTGGCCCCATTCACTCCTGCCACCCGCTGACCGAGCCGTCCATGAAGTTCGCCATCGCCCTGTATTCACCCGCCCACGCAGCCTCCTCGCGCCGCGCCCTGCTGTTCGCGCAGGCCGTGCTCTGCGGTGGGCACGACATCGTGCGGTTGTTCTTTTATCAGGACGGCGTGCACAGCACCTCGGCCAACGTGGTCACGCCTCAGGACGAGCTTGATGTACCCGCCCTGTGGCGCGACTTTGTCTCTGACAACCGGCTCGATGGCGTGGTGTGCATCGCTGCCGGCCTGCGCCGTGGCGTGCTGAATCAGGAAGAAGCCGAGCGCTATTCGCGCCCCGCCGCCAACCTGCCTGCGCCTTGGGATTTGTCCGGGCTTGGGCAATTGCACGATGCGGTGCAGGCCGCGGATCGACTGATCTGTTTCGGAGGGCCTTGAGATGCCGAAGTCTCTATTGATCATCAGCCGACAATCGCCGTGGTCGGGCCCAAGCGCCCGCGAAGCACTGGACATCGCGCTGGCTGGCGGTGCGTTCGATCTGCCGCTGGGCATGCTGTTTCTGGATGACGGCGTGTTGCAGCTGTTGCCCTCGCAAAGCGCCAAAGCCCTGCAACAGAAGGACCTCACGGCCAACCTGCAAGCACTGTCGATGTTCGGAGTCGAAGAACTGTTTGCCTGCCGCACCAGCCTGGCCGAACGCGGCATGACCTCCACCGAATTGAGCGTCGAGCCGCTGCAGATCGTGAGCGATCAGGACATCGCCGCGCTCATCGACCGTTATGACCAGGTGATCACGATCTGATGGCGACCTTGCACGTGTTATCTCATTCGCCCTTCGCTGATTCTCGCCTGAGCAGTTGCCTGCGCCTGCTGGGTGGTGATGACGCGATCCTGCTGTGTGGCGATGCCACTTATGCGCTGACGGCCTCGACTGCGGCGCGTCAGGCGCTGGAGGCCAAGGCGGACAGCCTCAAGCTGTTTATCCTTGATGAAGACGCCAAGGCGCGAAACCTGACGCTGCCCGAGTGGGTGCAGAGCGTCGATTACCCCGGATTCGTCGCGCTGTCGGTGCAGTACGACAAGGTCAACACCTGGCTATGAAACAGCTTATCGTTGGCGCACGCACTATCACCCTGGACAAGGACGGCAACCTCGAGGACCTGCACGATTGGTCCCGCGAAGTCGCTGAAGCCCTGGCGCGGGAAGAAGACATCAGCCTGACTCCCGACCATTGGGAAATCCTTGAGGTGTTGCGCGCGTTCTACGCCGAATTTCAGCTGTCTCCCGCCACTCGCCCGCTGGTCAAATACACCGCGCTGAAGCTGGGCGTGGAAAAAGGCAACAGCCTGCACCTCAATCGTCTGTTCAACGGCACTCCCGCCAAACTTGCCGCCAAGCTGGCGGGCCTGCCAAAGCCGACCAATTGCTTATGACCGAATTCGCCCCCCTCGTTACCGAAACCCCTGCCGAGCATCCGTTCGCCCCTTTCGTGCGCATCCTTGGCAAGGGCAAGCGCGGCGCGCGCAACATGACCCGCGAAGAAGCCCGTGAAGCCATGGGCATGATCCTCGATGAGAAGGTCGAGGACACTCAGCTGGGCGCGTTCCTGATGCTGCTGCGGCACAAGGAAGAAAGCGCCGAAGAGCTGGCTGGCTTTACCGAAGCCGTGCGCGAACGGCTGACTGCCCCGCCGCTGCCGGTGGATATCGACTGGCCCACCTACGCCGGCAAGAAGCGCCATTTGCCGTGGTACCTGCTGGCGGCCAAATGCCTGGCGCAGAACGGCGTGAAGGTGCTGATGCATGGCGGCGGCGCGCATACCGCCGGGCGTCTGTACAGCGAGCAGCTGCTGGATCTGCTGGGCATTCCACTGTGCCGCAACTGGCAGGCCGTGGGTCAGGCGCTGGAACAACACAATATCGCCTTTATCCCGCTGGGCGACTGGGCGCCACAGCTGCAGCGCATGATCGACCTGCGCAACACCCTTGGCCTGCGCTCGCCGATTCACTCACTGGCGCGCATTCTCAATCCGCTGGGTGCGCGCTGCGGCCTGCAGAGCATCTTCCACCCCGGCTATCAGTCCGTACACCGCGATGCCAGCAGCCTGTTGGGCGATCATGCCATCGTGATCAAGGGCGATGGCGGCGAAGTGGAGATCAATCCCGACACCATCAGCCATTTGTACGGCACCACTGATGGTCAGCCCTGGGATGAAGAATGGCCTGCACTGTCGGAGCGTCGCCATGTGAAACCCGCGACCCTCGACCCGCAGCAACTCCTCGGCCTCTGGAAAGGCGAAGTTGAGGACAGTTACCCGCGACTGGCGCTGATTTCGACCATCGCTCTGGCCCTGCGCGGCCTCGGAATGCCGCGCGCTGAAGCCTTCGAGCGTGCTGAGCAGTACTGGGCGAATCGGGACAAATCGATTTGATCGATCATTACCCCCGACTCTTTGCGCTATTTCTTCGAACGATTGTCTTTAGACTGATCTCCAACGTACGAACGTAGACAGTAATTGGAGTCAGACATGGGCCTTCTCGTTGAGGGACGCTGGCACGACCAGTGGTATGAAAGCAGCAAAGACGGGGCGTTTCAGCGCGAACAAGCACAACGCCGCAACTGGGTTACCGCCGATGGTCGCCCAGGCCCTTCCGGTGAAGGCGGCTTCAAGGCCGAAGCCGGTCGCTATCACCTCTACGTTTCCCTGGCTTGCCCGTGGGCTCATCGCACGCTGATCGTGCGCAAGCTCAAGGGGCTGGAAAGCCTGATCGATGTGTCGGTGGTCAGCTGGCTGATGCGTGAAAACGGCTGGACCTTCGACAAGCAGACCGGCTCGACGGGCGATCCCCTCGACGGTCACACCTTTATGTACCAGCGCTACCTGGCCGACAACGCCGACTACACCGGTCGCGTGACTGTGCCTGTGCTGTGGGACAAGAAACTGCAACGCATCGTCAGCAACGAGTCATCGGAAATCATCCGCATGTTCAACTCGGCGTTCGACGAACTGACCGGCAACACGCTGGATCTGTACCCCGAAGCGTTGCGCCCCGAGATAGACCGCCTGAACGACCGCATCTACCCGGCGGTGAACAACGGCGTGTACCGCGCGGGCTTCGCGACCTCTCAGGGTGCGTACGAAGCAGCGTTTGATGATGTTTTTGCCGAGCTCAATGCGCTGGAAAAACTGCTGGGCGAGAACCGCTATCTGGTGGGCGAATACCTGACCGAAGCTGATGTGCGCTTGTTCACCACGTTGATTCGCTTCGACGCGGTGTACCACGGTCACTTCAAGTGCAACCTGCGCCGCATCGCCGATTATGCGAACCTGAGCAACTGGCTGCGCGAGATGTATCAACTGCCGGGCGTGGCAGACACCGTCGACTTCGTGCACATCAAGCACCACTACTACGCCAGCCACGCCACCATCAACCCGACGGGTGTGGTGCCAAAAGGGCCGGAGCAGGATTTCAGTGGTGCCCATGATCGTGCCCGGTTGAGCGGGAAAGGGATTTTGCAGAACGCGTGATGCGCCCACGATCCCTGCGGAGTCAGCTTGCTGGCGAAAGCGCTGTGTCAGTCACCGATGAGTTGACTCTCAGGCCCCATTCTCCAGCAAACCGGCTCCCCCAGGATGGCGAAATCAGACATTCGCCTGCGCACCTTCGAACCACGCCAGTTTGTCCCGCAACATCACCACTTCCCCTACGATCACCAGCGTCGGCGCATGAACCTCATGCTCCGCCACCAGTTGCGGAAGGTTGGCCAAAGTGCCGGTAAACACACGCTGGTTGGACGTGGTGCCTTGCTGGATCAACGCAGCGGGGGTGTCGGCTGAACGACCGTGTTTGATCAGCTCGCTGCAGATGATCGGCAAACCAATCAGGCCCATGTAGAACACCAGGGTCTGCGCCGGTGACACCAGATCTTTCCACGGCAGGTCGGTAGTGTTGTTCTTCAAGTGACCGGTGACGAAACGCACGGATTGCGCGTAGTCGCGGTGGGTCAGCGGAATCCCGGCGTAGGCCGCGCAACCACTGGCTGCGGTGATACCCGGCACCACCTGAAACGGAATGCCGTGTGCTGCCAGCTCTTCGATTTCCTCGCCGCCACGGCCAAAGATGAACGGGTCGCCGCCCTTGAGCCGCACCACCCGTTTGCCCTGTTTGGCCAGATCGACCAGTTGCTGGTTGATCTGATCCTGAGGCACGGCGTGATCCGCGCGCTGCTTGCCAACGTAGATCCGGTCCGCATCGCGACGGCACAGTTCGAGAATCGCCGGCGCAACCAGACGGTCGTACAGGACGACATCGGCTTGCTGCATCAGGCGCAAGGCCTTGAAGGTCAGCAGGTCCGGATCGCCTGGCCCTGCGCCCACCAGATACACTTCACCCGATGCGCTCGGCGCTTCGCCATCGATCTTCGCTTGCAACAGGCGCTCGGCTTCGGCGCCCTGCCCGGCCAGTTGCCGATCAGCGATCGGCCCCTGAAACACTTCTTCCCAGAACGCGCGACGTTGCTGAACGTTGGGGAAAAGGTTCTTCACCTGATGACGAAAGCGTGCCGCCAGACCGGCCAGATGGCCATAGGTCGGCGGAATCCAGCTTTCCATCTTGGCCCGGATCAGCCGAGCCAGCACCGGCGCGTCGCCACCGCTGGACACCGCAATCACCAATGGTGAGCGGTCGACGATGGCCGGGAAGATCACGCTGCACAGGGCAGGCGCATCGACCACGTTGACCGGCACGCCGCGCTGACGGGCATCGGCCGAGACCTGGGCGTTGAGCGGCTCATCGTCGGTGGCGGCGATGATCAACACGCAGCCGTTCAGATCCGCCTCGTCGTAACCGCGCAGAATCTGTTCGCCACTGCTGCTGTCGATCAGCTCGCGCAGCTCCGTTCCGATCTCGGGTGCAACCACCCGCAGGACCGCACCGGCGTCGGCCAGCAGGCGAGACTTGCGCAAGGCAATCTCGCCGCCGCCCACCACCAGCACGCGGGCACCCCGAAGGTTGTGGAACAGTGGCAGAAATTCCATTTAGCCGATGACCTCGATGCCACCCATCCACGGCTTCAGGACCTCCGGCACGCGGATCGAACCGTCGGCCTGCTGGTAGTTTTCCAGCACGGCAACCAGGGTACGACCAACTGCCAGGCCGGAACCGTTGAGGGTGTGAACCAGCTCAGGCTTGCCGCTTTCCGGGTTGCGCCAGCGGGCCTGCATGCGGCGCGCCTGGAAGTCGCCACAGTTGGAGCACGAGGAGATTTCGCGGTATTTGTCCTGGCTCGGAATCCACACTTCCAGATCGTAGGTCTTCACTGCGCTGAAGCCCATGTCGCCGGTGCACAGGGCCAGTTTGCGATACGGCAGTTCCAGCAATTGCAGGACGCGTTCGGCGTTGGCGGTCAGGCTTTCTAGGGCTTCCATGGATTTTTCAGGCTCGACGATCTGCACCATCTCGACCTTGTCGAACTGGTGCTGACGGATCATGCCGCGGGTGTCGCGACCCGATGCGCCGGCTTCGGAACGGAAGCACGGGGTGTGGGCGACGAATTTCAATGGCAGCTGCTTGGCGTCGAGGATTTCGCCGGAGACGATGTTGGTCAGCGACACTTCAGCGGTCGGGATCAGGTACAGATCGGCTTCGCCTTCGCGGGCGATCTTGAACAGATCCTCTTCGAATTTCGGCAGTTGGCCGGTGCCCTGCAGCGCAGGGGCCTGAACCAGATAAGGCGTGTAGGCCTCTTCGTAGCCGTGTTCGTTGATGTGCAGAGTGATCATGAACTGCGCCAGCGCGCGGTGCAGACGGGCGATCGGGCCACGCAGCAGAGCGAAACGGGCGCCGGACAGCTTGGCAGCGGTTTCGAAGTCCAGCCAGCCGAACTTCTCGCCCAGCGCGACATGGTCCTTGACCTGGAAGTCGAACGAGGCAGGCGTGCCCCATTTGGACACCTCAACGTTCTCTTCTTCGTCAGCGCCGACCGGCACGGATTCGTGAGGCAGATTGGGCATGTTCAGCAAGATGACGTCGAGCTCGGACTGAATGCCGTCCAGCTCTTTCTTACCATTGGTCAGCTCTTCGGCCATGCGGTCGATGTCGGCCATCAGCGGCGCGATGTCTTCGCCGCGCTGTTTGGCCTGGCTGATGGATTTGGAACGGGCGTTACGCTCGGCCTGAAGCTGCTCAGTGCGGGTCTGCACAGTCTTGCGCTGGTTTTCCAGCGCTTCGATGCGGGCCACGTCCAGTGTGAAGCCACGGGAAGCCAGGCGATCCGCTACGTCCTGAAGCTGGGTACGTAACAGTTTGGAATCGAGCATATCGGTCTCTCGTTTGTCTATTCGGGTCTATTAAATTCGGGTCAGTGACAGGCCAGCCCAGGTGGCGAGCAGCCCGCCAATCACACTGATTGCCGCGTAGCCCAGGGCCAGTGGCGCCTGCCCGCTTTCGAGCAAGCGCAGCGTATCCAGGGAAAACGACGAAAACGTGGTCAAGCCGCCGACAAAACCGACGATCAGACCGGCACGGATTTCGATCGGCACTTCCGGGCGCAACAGAAACCAGCCATAGAGCAAGCCGATAATCAGGCAGCCCACCAGGTTGACAGCCAGTGTCGCCGTGTAGAAATACCGGGGCCAATTGGCCGACACCCAAGTGCCTGCCGCGAAACGCAATAATGTACCAGCGATGCCCGCAATCGACACCGCAAGAATCGTCTGAATCACTATTTTCTCCGCTGACGAGGGCTGGCGCGATCCAGCGCCGCAAGATGTTTGAGCTTTTCGCCGATTTTCAGCTCAAGGCCCCGGGGCACCGGCTGGTAATACTGACGCGGTTCCAGCTCGTCAGGGAAGTAGTCTTCGCCTGCCGCGTAGGCGTCCGGTTCGTCGTGGGCGTAGCGGTACTCCTCGCCATAGCCCAGTTGCTTCATTAACTTGGTCGGCGCGTTGCGCAGGTGCAGCGGCACTTCCAGCGAACCATGCTCGGTGGCTTCGCGCATGGCCATCTTGAAGCCCATGTACACCGCGTTGCTCTTCGGCGCGCAGGCCAGATAAACGATCGCCTGCGCCACGGCCAGCTCGCCTTCCGGGCTGCCCAGACGTTCCTGCACATCCCAGGCGGACATGCACAAAGGCAGCGCGCGAGGGTCGGCATTACCGATGTCCTCACTGGCCATACGCACCACACGACGCGCCAGATACAGCGGATCGCAGCCGCCGTCGATCATCCGCGCAAACCAGTACAACGCTGCGTCGGGGTTGGAGCCGCGAATGGATTTGTGCAGTGCGGAAATCTGGTCGTAGAACGCCTCGCCGCCCTTGTCGAAACGCCGACGGCTGTCGCCCAGCAGGCTTTGCAGCAGCTCGGGTTCGATCTCGCTGCCGTCTTCGGCCAGGTCCGAGGCGTTCTCCAAGAGGTTAAGCATTCGCCGGCCGTCGCCGTCGGCAGCGGCCAGCAAGGTCTTGAAGGATTCGTCGCCCAGGCTCAGATGACGCTTGCCCAGCCCGCGCTCTTCGGTGAGCGCACGATCGACCAACTGACGCAGCGCCGATTCGTCGAGGCTTTTCAGCACATAGACGCGGGCGCGGGAGAGCAAGGCGTTGTTGAGTTCGAACGACGGGTTTTCGGTGGTCGCGCCGATGAAGATCAGCGTGCCGTCTTCGACATAAGGTAGAAACGCATCCTGCTGCGACTTGTTGAAGCGGTGCACTTCGTCGACGAACAGGATGGTGCGGCGGCCGTATTGGCCCGCCTGTTGTTTGGCCACTTCGACGGCCTGACGGATCTCCTTGACCCCGGCCAGCACCGCCGAAACGGTTTCGAAGTGCGCGTCAGAGACCTTGGCCAGCAGCCGCGCCAGCGTGGTTTTGCCCACACCCGGCGGGCCCCAGAAGATCATCGAGTGCAGCGCGCCCTGCTCCAGCGCTTCACGCAAGGGCTTGCCGTGGGCGAGCAGGTGTTGTTGGCCGACGTACTCATCCAGATTGGTCGCCCGCAAACGGGCGGCCAGAGGCTGGGCAATCGGTTCACTGCTGAACAGGTCCATCAACGACGCTCTTACCTTGTGTGCCTGAAGACGCTGCAGACGCTTATTCCTGAATAACGTCAGCGCCCTTCGGAATCTGGAACTGGAATTTGCTCGCCGCGACAGGCTCGTTGGCCTTGACACCGGTGAACAGGATATTGGTGCGCTGGCCCACGCTGTCGATCAACTGCATGTCGTTGATCATGCCATTACGAAACGACAAGCGCAGGTTGTCGAACAGGGTGTCCTTGGATTTGGGCTTGAGCACGAAGTCGATCACGCCGCCCGCTTCCTTGGCCGTGATGTCGAAGCTTTCGCTGATCTTCGAGACATCACCGGACAGCAGCAGGGCCGGGGTCTGGGTCAGGCGCTGGTCGAGGGTCTTGATGGTGACCTGCTCCAGGTCCGGGTCCCACAGCGAGACTTTCTTGCCATCGGAGACCATCAGCTGCTCTTGCGGCGCATCGGTGTGCCAGTAGAACAGGCCCGGACGCTGCAGGGTCATTTCACCGGAGGTTTCCTGCAGCTGCGTGCCGCCGCCGTCCAGGGTCAGCTGGGAGAAACGGCCGCTGAGGGTCTTGGAGTTTTCCAGCAGTTGGGTCAGGCGCGCCACGTCCTTGCTGTCGGCGTGGGCCGGGAGAGCGGAAAAAGCCAGTGCAGATACCAACAACATGCGGATAAGACGCATGGGAGTCCTCTTTGGGGTCAATTAAGGCGGACAGCGCCAGCAGGCGCCATCCGGTCACACGTAATGGGTGAAGTGTCAGTCACGCGCGGGGGCTGGCGCAATCACTTCCCGCGAGCCGTTGGTGTTCATCGCCGTCACGACGCCGGCCATTTCCATGGCTTCGATCATGCGCGCGGCGCGGTTGTAACCAATCTTGAGTTTTCGCTGCACCGCGGAAATCGACGCACGACGGCTTTCCAGTACGAAATTGACCGCCTCGTCGTACAGCGCGTCGGTTTCGGCGTCATCGCCGTCGCCACCGCCGCTGCCGCCACCTTCGAAGCCGCTGCCGGCCTCCTCGACGCCATTGAGGATGTCGTCGTTGTATTGCGGCGTGCCGCGCAGCTTCCAGGCCTCGACCACGCGGTGAACCTCGTCATCGGAGACGAACGCGCCGTGAACACGGATCGGCAGGCTGGTGCCCGGCGGCATGTAGAGCATGTCACCGTGGCCGAGCAGCTGTTCGGCACCGCCCTGGTCGATGATGGTCCGCGAGTCGATCTTGCTCGACACCTGGAACGCCATGCGGGTCGGGATGTTGGCCTTGATCAGACCGGTGATCACGTCGACCGAAGGACGCTGGGTCGCGAGAATCAGGTGAATACCTGCCGCACGAGCTTTTTGCGCGATACGGGCAATCAGTTCTTCAACCTTCTTGCCGACGATCATCATCATGTCGGCAAATTCGTCGACCACCACGACGATGGTCGGCAGCTTGGTCAGCAGCGGCGCTTCGTCGTGAATGCTTTCGCGGTGATAAAGAGGGTCGGCGATCGGCGTGCCGGCGTCTTCCGCTTCCTTGATCTTGTGGTTGAAGCCCGACAGGTTACGCACCCCCATCTTGGCCATCAGCTTGTAGCGACGCTCCATCTCGGCCACCGACCAGCGCAGGGCGTTGGCAGCGTCCTTCATGTCGGTCACGACCGGGCAGAGCAGGTGCGGAATGCCTTCATAGATCGACAGCTCGAGCATCTTAGGGTCGATCATGATCAGCTTGGCGTCTTCGGGGCCGGACTTGAACAGGATCGACAGGATCATCGCGTTCACACCCACCGACTTACCGGAACCCGTGGTACCGGCCACCAGCAGGTGGGGCATCTTGGCGAGGTCGGTGATGATCGGCTTGCCGCCGATGTCGTGACCCAGCGCCAGGGTGACCGGCGATTTGAAGTTGTCGTATTCCGGCGTCGACAGCACCTCGGAGAACCGCACGATCTGGCGGTCTTCGTTAGGAATCTCGATACCGACGGTGGTCTTGCCCGGAATCACCTCGACCACGCGCACGCTGGTCACGGCCAGAGAGCGCGCAAGGTCTTTGGCCAGGTTGGCGATGCGGCTGACTTTGACGCCTGCCGCAGGCTGGATTTCGTAACGGGTAATGACCGGGCCCGGGTGGATGGAGTCCACCGTGACCTCGACGCCGAACTCCTTAAGCTTGATCTCCAGCAGATGCCCTACGGCAGCCAGGGACTCAGGGGAATAGTTGAGCTGTTTCTTTTCGGCCGGATCAAGGATAGAGATCGGCGGCAGCGTGCCTTCCACGGCGCTGTCGACGAACAACGGCGCCTGTTTCTCTTTCTGCACGCGCTTGCTGGGCTCGGGCGGTCGGGCTGGCGCCGGTGCGATGACGGCGGGGATGTGTTTCTCGCGGGCGACCATGTGCTCGCTCAGAGCCTGCTCGCGCTCGATGATGCGCTCCTTGGCCTTGGCCTGCTCACGACGATCCGGCACCACGGGGGCGACGACTTCATCGACGCGCATGTCGACTTCACGCAGTTGAGCGACCATTTGCTTGCGCTCGTTGCGCTCGGTCCACCAGCGATTGATCGCACCCTGGAACAGCTCGAAGAGGTCCAAAGTAATCTTGCCAGTGGTGTCCATGACCTTGAACCACGACAGGTCGGTGAACACGGTCAGGCCGAACAGGAACAGCGCGATGAACAGCAAGGTGCTGCCCTGAACGTTCAGCGCACGCTTGGCCAGATCCCCGAGGACCTCGCCGAGCACGCCGCCGGCAGAGCCCGGCAAACCGGACATCGAATGGAAATGCAGATGCGCCAGCGCAGCGCCGGCCAGCACCAGAAACACCAGGCCGATCATGCGCCAGGAGAACAGCCAGCCGCTCCATTGCCACGGCTCGTGCCGCTGACGGAACACCTGATAAGCCTTGACGCCCAGCAGGATCGGGAAAATGTAGGCAAAGTAGCCCAGAACCATGAACAGAATGTCGGCGGCGAATGCGCCGGCGCGGCCTGCGGCGTTTTGCACTTGCACGGAGCTGCTGGTGTGGCTCCAGCCTGGGTCGGTCTGATCGTAGGTCAACAGGGCCATGATCAGGTACAGGCACAGGAAGCCGAATGCGATCAGCGCACCTTCCTTGAGCCGGTAGTGCAAATGCTGCCGCCAGAGCGGAACGGGGCTGGGTGCTGCGGTGGATTTCTTCAAAACGCTTCAATTCCTGCGCGTTGGCGCGAACATCTGATGGTTGACTATATACGACTGCATTGACATACGGCTGCATCGACTGGATAGCGCAGGCCGTTTCCTGACACGATGGCGTTGAATACACGCTCGACAGGCGACTTGAAATGAGGTTAAACAACATCGGCATTGTACGGATTTGCACGCTGCACGCCACGATAGTCTGGCGCCGACCTTGCCGATCTTCAAGCGTCGATGACAATGGTCGATTTGAGCATGCATTTTCTTTGCTGACAAAGGCTTATGACGTGTTTTTCCCGCATTACAGAAGTGTCGAATGGCCATGACCGCCGTGAACGGAAAGAATTTGCCTCACATTGCGCAATCCAGTGCCGGTCAACCGCGTGTGACCGCATTCCCGGCCCGTAGTTGCAAAGGCCGGTGCACTCCCCTCCCCTCTCGCACAATCGGAACGCCATGCTGACTTGGTTACAACGGGACACACTCGAATTTCCGCCACTGGAAAAAGCCATGCGCGAGCCCAACGGTCTGCTGGCCGGTGGCGGCGACCTGTCGGCCGATCGATTGATCCAGGCCTATCGCCATGGCTGCTTCCCTTGGTATCAGCAAGGTCAGCCGATTCTCTGGTGGTCGCCAGACCCTCGCACGGTGCTGTTCCCCGATGAGCTTCACGTTTCCCGCAGCCTGGGGAAGCTCCTGCGCCAGCAGCGTTATCAGGTGACGTTCGATCAGGACTTTTCTGCCGTGATACGCGCCTGCGCCGAGCCACGTGCCTACACTGACGGCACCTGGATCACCGGCTCCATGCAGGCGGCGTACATAGAGCTGCATGCGCGGGGCTTTGCCCACAGCGTTGAAGTCTGGGATGACGGCGAACTGGTCGGCGGCCTGTATGGCTTGGCCATGGGGCAGCTGTTTTTCGGTGAATCGATGTTCAGCCGCGCCGACAACGCGTCCAAGGTCGGTTTTGCCACGCTCGTCGAACACCTCAAGCGCTGGGGTTTCGTGCTGATCGACTGCCAGATGCCCACGCAGCACCTGCAAAGCCTTGGCGCTCGCTCGATCCCTCGACACACCTTCGCGGACTACTTGAACAAACACCTGGATATGACAAATTCCGCCGACTGGTTACCTAGGCGAGTTTGATTCGGCTGGCATACACTCTTACGTAAAGTTTTTCTCGAGGGTTGATCATGACCGAGCTGGCGCGGCTTAAGTTTTATGCCACTCAACCCCACTCCTGCAGCTACCTGCCCGAGGAACAAGCCACCACGCTGTTTCTCGATCCCAGCCAGCCGATGGATGTGCAGGTCTACGCCGACCTTTCCGACATGGGGTTTCGTCGCAGCGGCGATCATCTCTATCGCCCGCACTGCCAGAATTGCAGCGCCTGCGTGCCTGCGCGCATTCCGGTAGGACTCTTCGTTCCTGATCGTCAGCAAAAGCGCATCTTCAAGAAAAACGTCGACATCGAAGTCACCTGCGCCAATCCGCATTTCAGCGAGGAATACTTCGACCTGTATCAGCGCTACATCGAACAACGTCACGCCGACGGCGACATGTATCCGCCGAGTCGCGAGCAGTTCTCGACATTTCTCGTCCGCGACCTGCCTTTTTCACGATTTTATGAATTTCGCGTCGAAGGCCGCCTGCTCGCCGTGGCCGTGACCGATTTGCTGCCAAACGGTCTTTCAGCGGTTTATACCTTCTACGAACCCTCCGAGGAACGTCGCAGCCTTGGGCGCTACGCCATTCTCTGGCAGATCGCCGAAGCGGCCCGCCTGCAGCTGCATGCGGTGTATCTGGGTTACTGGATCAAGAACTGCAAAAAGATGAACTACAAGACCCAATATCGCCCTATTGAGCTGCTGACTAACCAAAGATGGGTCACTCTTTACTGAATCCCTTGGCTTGACCCTCATTTTTCGGGCACAATGCAGCCCGCTTTTGCCTGGCTGCCGTTTGCACCGGGCCATTCATTGGATACCGAGGGCTTTACTGCATGTCGAAAGAAGACAGCTTCGAAATGGAAGGCACTGTCGTCGACACCCTGCCCAACACCATGTTCCGTGTGGAGTTGGAAAATGGGCACGTCGTAACCGCGCACATCTCCGGCAAGATGCGCAAGAACTACATTCGTATTCTTACCGGCGACAAGGTCCGCGTTGAGCTGACGCCCTACGACTTGAGCAAAGGGCGCATCACTTACCGCGCCCGCTAACAGGTCTTAACAAGAACGCCCGGCACATGCCGGGCGTTTTTGTTGGCGCAACATAAGCACAGCACCCTCTGTAGGAGTGAGCTTGCTCGCGATGGCGTCGTGTCAGTCACCTAATGTGCCTCAGACAAATCGCGATCGCGAGCAAGCTCACTCCTTCAAGGGTCTGGCATATTCGCAGACAGCAAAAAGGCGCCAATCGGCGCCTTTTTGCTGTGTTGCAGCGAAACGTCAGGCCATCTCGGCCGTAGTCTCGTAATCGAACGTGATCTCGCCGTCCTTGTAGTCGATGTGTACAACACCGCCGTGCTCGGACAACTCGCCGAAAAGAATCTCCTCGGCCAGCGGACGCTTGATCTTGTCCTGAATCAACCGCGCCATTGGACGAGCGCCCATTGCCGCGTCGTAGCCACCTTCGGCCAGGTAACTTCTGGCAGCGTCGGTGACTTCCAGCAGAACCCGCTTGTCTTCCAGCTGCGCCTGAAGTTCGGTAAGGAACTTGTCCACCACGCTTTTGATGACCTCATGGCTGAGGCGACCAAATTGAATGATGGTGTCCAGACGGTTGCGGAATTCCGGCGTGAAGCTCTTCTTGATGACTTCCATCGCATCGGACGAATGGTCCTGATGGGTGAAGCCGATCGAAGCACGCGCCGCGGTTTCAGCACCGGCATTGGTGGTCATGATCACGATCACATTGCGGAAATCCGCCTTGCGGCCGTTGTTGTCGGTCAAGGTGCCGTGGTCCATCACTTGCAAGAGCAGGTTGAAGACTTCAGGGTGCGCCTTTTCGATCTCATCAAGCAGCAGCACACAGTGCGGTTGCTTGGTGATGGCTTCGGTCAACAGACCGCCCTGATCGAAACCGACATAGCCTGGCGGCGCACCGATCAAACGCGAAACGGTGTGGCGTTCCATGTATTCGGACATGTCGAAACGCACCAGCTCGATCCCCAGAGCCTTGGCCAGCTGACGCGCCGCCTCGGTTTTACCGACACCGGTCGGACCTGCGAACAGGAACGAACCGACAGGCTTGTCAGGGGATTTCAGGCCAGCGCGAGACAGCTTGATCGCGGTGGACAGCGAATCGATGGCCGCATCCTGACCGAACACGGTCAGCTTGAGATCACGCTCAAGGTTACGCAGCAGTTCCTTGTCGGAGCTGTTGACGTGTTTTGGCGGAATCCGCGCGATTTTCGCAACGATGTCTTCCACCTGTGGGACATCGATGCGCTTGACCCGCGACTCGACCGGCTGCAGACGCTGATAGGCGCCCGCCTCGTCGATGACGTCGATGGCCTTGTCGGGCATGTGACGATCATTGATGTAGCGCGACGCCAGCTCAGCCGCTGCACGCAGGGCTTCGTCGCTGTATTCGATGTTGTGGTGCTGCTCGAAACGGCCTTTCAGGCCACGTAGAATACCGATGGTGTCTTCGACCGAAGGCTCGGACACGTCGACTTTCTGGAAGCGACGGGCCAGGGCACGGTCTTTCTCAAAGATGCCGCGAAATTCCTGGAACGTGGTCGAGCCAATGCAACGGATATCACCCGAAGACAGCAACGGCTTGAGCAGGTTGGACGCATCCATCACCCCGCCCGACGCAGCACCTGCACCAATGATGGTGTGGATTTCGTCGATGAACAGGATGGCGTGCGGACGTTTTTTCAGCTCGCCGAGCAACGCCTTGAAGCGCTTCTCGAAATCGCCACGGTATTTGGTACCGGCCAGCAGAGCGCCGAGGTCCAGGGAGTAGACGACGCTGTTGGCCAGCAGGTCCGGCACCTGATTGTCGACGATGCGCTTGGCCAGGCCTTCGGCGATGGCGGTTTTACCGACACCGGCCTCACCGACCAGCAGCGGGTTGTTCTTGCGACGGCGCGCGAGAATCTGAGCGACACGCTCGACTTCCACCTCACGGCCAACCAAAGGATCGATGCGGCCCTGACGAGCCAGTTCATTCAGGTTGCTGGCATAGGCATCCAGAGGATTGCCCGAAGAAGAAGACTCGCCGCCCTCATCATCCTGCATATCTTGCTCACCTTCAGAGTGATCGCCATGCCCCGGCACCTTGGAAATACCGTGGGCGATGTAGTTGACGACATCGATGCGGGCCACGCTCTGCTGTTTCAGCAGAAACACGGCCTGGCTTTCCTGCTCACTGAAAATGGCCACCAGCACGTTGGCGCCGGTGACTTCACGCTTGCCGGAACTCTGCACATGGAACACGGCACGTTGCAGCACGCGCTGGAAGCCCAGGGTTGGCTGGGTCTCGCGATCCTCATCGTGAACGGGGATCAGCGGCGTGGTGGAGTCGATGAACTCCTGAAGGTCGTGTTTGAGTTTGTCGAGGTTTGCGCCGCAGGCACGCAGAACAGTGGCGGCAGCCTCATTGTCCAATAGGGCCAGCAGAAGGTGCTCCACGGTCATGAATTCATGACGTTTGGAACGGGCCTCCTTGAAAGCCAAATTGAGGGTGACTTCGAGCTCACGGTTTAACATAGCTTCACCTCATACCCAAGTGTCCGGCGTTAACCGTCCTTCTCGATCTCACAGAGTAGCGGATGCTGGCTTTCCCTGGCGTATTGGTTCACCTGCATTGCCTTGGTCTCGGCGATGTCGCGGGTGAACAATCCGCAGACTGCCCGTCCCTCTGTATGGACGGCCAGCATGACCTTGGTCGCCAGCTCACGATTCAGGTTGAAAAACACCTCCAGCACTTCGACAACGAAATCCATCGGGGTGTAGTCATCGTTAAATAAAACCACCTTGTACATCGGTGGCACCTGCAATGTCGGCTTGGCTTCCTGCACCGCGATGCCTGCCGCCTCGTCATCGTGGGGCTGCGAGTCATCCTGATTGAATGTTAGTCGAATCTTGCTCATTGCATGCATGGTAAAGAAGGTTCGCAGGGGACGAAATTAAATAGATTGGTCATGATCATGCACGTTATCGATTGGACCGCCACAAGACCTTGACTATCGGCTAATCGGTGTTACAAACAATAGAACCCACATTGGGTAAAAAGGGTCCGCGCAGTCAACCAAAATTTTTTAGGTCCGGCGGATGAGAGGTGATGATACTCCCATCGGAGTCCTTTGCAGAGGGATGTGACTATGCTAAGCGGTAAGGTCAAGTGGTTTAACAACGCCAAGGGGTATGGCTTCATCGTTGAAGACGGCAAGTCCGAGGACCTGTTCGCCCATTACTCGGCCATCGAAATGGACGGATACAAAACGCTCAAGGCGGGCCAGCCGGTTCAATTCGAAATCATCCAGGGTCCCAAAGGCATGCACGCGGTGAAAATCAGCGGGCATCCTGCGGCCATTAAAGAGCACGCTCATCAGCAAAACACGCAGCACGAACACAGCAAAGATCACGCCTGAGCCGGACCGTTCAAGCGCGAGACCTGAAAAGCCGGTCATGCCTCAAGGGCTGACCGGCTTTTTTTTATGGCCCACCACTCAAGCATCACTCAGCCAAATCCCCCTCCTTTATATGTGGAGCTGTTCAGGCAGGCTCCCGGGTCGGCAAAGACACTACTCTGGCTCCGCGCGTTCGATGATCGAACACCTGCCTCCGCTCCCGGTTTTCATCATCCTCTGAAAGGATCCTCCTTTAGTCGAAATTCGACTTGCGGTTCAACCACCCTTCACTACGCTTGAACGACTGCGACAGTCTGCCGCAGCCCCCGTGAGACGCGGGCTTCAAGGTTTTGAACATTTTTTGTCGTGGAGACCGGGAGGCTGAATCGATCAACTCGGGTGTCAAGCGTTCACACTACTATCGTATTAATGGCCGGGACCGGTGGTATACTCGCCGCCGGTGACCATAGGGTCATTGGGGGCCGAGCCATCTGAAACGAGACTTTCAGCCCTCGACAGGCTGGACCGTTACCGCGATCCAACCGCTTGACGCTCGACTGATGTACCCCATATCACGCGACGAAATTCTCGACTTTCGGCTCATCGATACCTTGGGCGAAAGTGCCTACCCTGCGCATCTCGAAATTTTGTGTACGCTCAGCAAAGAAGAGAGTTATCCCGAAAATGTCCAACCGCTCGAAGATCATCTATACCTTCACCGACGAAGCTCCTGCCCTCGCCACCTACTCACTGCTGCCGATCATCGAAGCGTTCACCGCTTCGGCTGACATTGCCGTCGAGACTCGCGACATCTCCCTTGCAGCCCGTATCCTTGCCAGCTTCCCTGAGCAGCTGGGCGACAAGAAGGTCTCCGACGATCTGGCAGAGCTGGGTGAACTGGCTACCACGCCGGAAGCCAACATCATCAAGCTGCCGAACATCAGCGCCTCGGTTCCACAACTGAAGGCCGCGATCAAGGAGCTGCAAGCCAAGGGCTACAACGTCCCGAACTACCCGGACGAAGTCGTGACCGAAGCCGACAAGGCAGCCCAGGCTGGCTACGACAAGGTAAAAGGCAGCGCCGTGAACCCGGTTCTGCGTGAAGGTAACTCCGATCGCCGCGCACCGCTTTCGGTCAAGAACTACGCGCGCAAGCACCCGCACAAGATGGGCGCCTGGGCAGCAGACTCCAAGTCCCACGTTGCCCACATGGACAGCGGCGACTTCTACGGCAGCGAAAAATCCGCGCTGATCGAAAACGCCGGCTCCGTGAAGATCGAACTGATCGGCAAGGACGGCAAGAACACCGTCCTGAAAGAAAAGACCCCGGTCCTGGCCGCTGAAATCATCGACTGCGCCGTGATGAGCAAGAAGGCCCTGCGCGCTTTCGTGGCCAAAGAGATCGAAGACGCCAAGAAACTGGGCGTGCTGTTCTCCGTTCACCTGAAAGCCACCATGATGAAGGTCTCCGACCCGATCATGTTTGGTGAGTTCGTTGCCGAGTACTACCAGGACGCGCTGAAAAAGCACGCTGAAGTCCTGAAGGAAATCGGCTTCAACCTGCACAACGGCATCGGCGACCTGTACGCCCGCATCAAGGATCTGCCCGCTGACCAGCAGGCGCAGATCGAAGCGGACGTCAAAGCCGTATACGCAACCCGCCCTGCTCTGGCGATGGTCAACTCCGACAAGGGCATCACCAACCTGCACGTACCGAGCGACGTCATCGTCGACGCCTCGATGCCTGCGATGATTCGTGATTCCGGCAAGATGTGGAACAACGACGGCGTCCTGCAGGACACCAAGGCCGTGATCCCGGATCGCTGCTACGCCACCATCTACCAGGCTGTCATCGAAGACTGCAAGAAGCACGGCGCCTTCGATCCGACCACCATGGGCAGCGTGCCGAACGTTGGCCTGATGGCGCAGAAAGCCGAAGAGTACGGCTCGCACAACAAGACCTTCCAGATCGAAGCTGACGGCGTGGTCCGCGTCACCGACGACAAAGGTCAGGTGCTGATGGAGCAGAACGTTGAAGCGGGCGACATCTTCCGCATGTGCCAGACCAAAGACGCGCCGATCCAGGACTGGGTCAAACTGGCCGTCAACCGTTCGCGCCTGAGCAACACCCCGGCCATTTTCTGGCTGGACCCACAGCGCGCCCACGACGCCGCGATGATCAAGAAGGTCGAGAAGTACCTGAAAGATCACGACACCACTGGCCTGGACATCACCATCAAGTCGCCCGTCGACGCGATGAAGGTTTCCCTGGAGCGTATCCGCGCTGGCAAGGACACCATCTCGGTCACCGGTAACGTTCTGCGTGACTACCTGACCGACCTGTTCCCGATCATGGAACTGGGCACAAGCGCCAAGATGCTGTCGATCGTTCCGCTGATGAACGGCGGCGGTCTGTTCGAAACCGGCGCTGGCGGTTCGGCTCCGAAGCACGTTCAGCAGCTCAACGAAGAGAACTTCCTGCGTTGGGACTCGCTGGGCGAATTCCTGGCACTGGCCGCTTCCCTGGAGCACCTGGGCAACGTCTACAACAACCCGAAAGCACTGGTACTTGCCACTGCCCTGGACAAGGCCACCGGCCAGTTCCTGGACAACAACAAGTCGCCATCGCGCAAGGTTGGTGGTATCGACAACCGCGGCAGCCACTTCTACCTGGCGACCTACTGGGCTCAGGCCCTGGCCGCTCAGACCGAAGATAAAGAGCTGCAAGCGAAGTTCACCCAGCTGGCCAAAACCCTGACCGACAACGAAGCGACCATCGTCGCCGAGCTGAACGGCGTACAGGGCAAGCCTCTGGACATCGGTGGCTACTACTTCGCCACTCCGGAACTGGCCAGCAAAGCCATGCGTCCGAGCAAGACCCTGAACGACGCGATCAACGCGCTGAAGTAAGGCCGTCGAACGCAACATGAAAACCCCGGCCTTGTGCCGGGGTTTTCTATTTAAAGGAGACCTGCTCATGACCTGGCAACCCCACATCACCGTCGCTACTATCGTCGAAGACAAAGGCCGCTTCCTCTTCGTCGAGGAGACCAAACACGGCAAGCGTGTGCTCAATCAGCCCGCCGGCCATCTGGAAGCCAATGAAACCCTGCTCGAGGCTGCCATTCGCGAAACCCTGGAAGAAACCGCCTGGGACGTCGAGCTGACCGGCGTGGTCGGCATTTATCTGTATACCGCGCCCAGCAATGGCGTGACCTACCAGCGCGTGTGCTTCGCTGCCAAACCGCTCAAGCATCACCCCGAGCGCGAGCTCGACACCGACATCGATGGCGCCCTGTGGCTGACCCGTGAGGAGCTGGCCAGCCAACCCGATCGCTGGCGCAGCCATCTGGTGCTCGACTGCCTTGACCACTACCTCGCAGGCCCCGTGCACAGCCTCGATGTGGTGCGCAACTGAATAGCTTTTAGCCTTGGCGTCGACTCCCTGATAGAATCGCGTCCTTTTCCAGACTACCCATCGAAACCCTATGTCTGATTCAGCTTCCAATACAGCAAAGAAACGCGTCATCGTCGGCATGTCCGGCGGCGTGGATTCTTCGGTCTCCGCCCTTCTGCTCATCGAGCAGGGGTATCAGGTGGAAGGCCTGTTCATGAAGAACTGGGAAGAAGACGACGGAACGGAATACTGCACCGCCATGGACGACCTCGCGGACGCCCAGGCCGTGTGCGACCGGATCGGTATCAAGCTGCACACGGTGAATTTCGCCGCCGAGTATTGGGATAACGTCTTCGAGCACTTCCTCGAAGAATACAAGGCCGGCCGCACGCCGAATCCTGACATCCTGTGCAACCGCGAGATCAAGTTCAAAGCCTTTCTCGACTACGCCTTCATGCTCGGTGCCGACCTGATCGCCACCGGCCACTACGTGCGTCGTCGCGATATCGATGGCCGCACCGAATTGCTCAAGGGCCTGGACCCGAACAAGGACCAGAGCTACTTCCTCCATGCCGTCGCGGGCGAACAGATCGCCAAGACCCTGTTCCCGGTCGGCGAGCTGGAAAAGCCCGAAGTGCGCGCCATCGCCGAGAAGTACGAACTGGCCACCGCCAAGAAGAAGGATTCCACCGGGATCTGCTTCATCGGCGAGCGTCGCTTCACGGACTTCCTCAAGCAGTACCTGCCGGCTCAACCGGGCGAGATCAAGACCACTCAAGGCGAAGTCATCGGCCGTCACGCAGGCCTGATGTACCACACCATCGGCCAGCGTCAGGGTCTGGGCATCGGCGGTCTGAAAGACGCCGGCGACGAGCCGTGGTACGTACTGGAGAAGGATCTGGTGAACAACGAGCTGATCGTTGGCCAGGGCAACGACCACCCGTGGTTGTTCTCCCGCGCCCTGCTCGCCTCCGAGATCTACTGGGTCAACCCGATCGACCTGAGCACCCCGCGCCAGCTGACCGCCAAGGTCCGCTATCGCCAGAGTGACCAGAGCTGCACACTGGAACGCACCGCGACCGGCTACCGCGCCACCTTCGACGAGCCGCAACGCGCCGTGACCCCGGGTCAGTCCGTGGTGTTCTACGACGGCGAAATCTGCCTGGGCGGTGGCGTCATCGAAATCGCCGAACCCTGGCACAGCAAGGACCCTCGTTGATGAGTCCGATTCAAGAGCAACTCACCGCCCTGGGCGGCGTGTTTCAGGCCGCCGTGCTGGTGGACCGCATCGCCAAGACCGGCCAGGCCGGCGAGGCGGCGGTGGGCTGCCTGATCGGCAGCCTGCTGAACATGGACCCCAGGGACACGCTGGACGTATTCGGCGGCGATGACCTGAACCTGCGCGAGGGCTATCGCGCGCTGGCCAGTGCTCTTGAACGCGACCCTGGCACCCTGCAGCGCGAACCCCTGCGTTACGCGCTGGCCATGCTGGGCCTGGAACGCCAGCTGTCCAAGCGTGACGACATGCTTGAAACCATCGGCAAGCGCCTGCCGCAGATCAAGTCCCAGGTCGAGCATTTCGGCATCGTCCACGAGAACGTGATCGCCGCCAGCGGTGCGCTGTATCAGGACACCCTGAGCACATTGCGCCAGCGGATTCAGGTCCACGGCGACATGCGCAACTTGCAGCAACCCAACAACGCCTCGAAAATCCGCGCCCTGCTCCTGGCCGGAATTCGTTGCGCGCGACTTTGGCGACAAGTGGGCGGCCACCGCTGGCAACTGGTCATCAGTCGTCGCAAGCTATTGAAAGAACTGTACCCGTTGATGCACGGCTGATTGCCAGGCACCTGCAAACAGCCCCTGAAACACCGATCGCGCCATCCAAGACGGCCAACCGACCTCGGCTGCGCCGTTTTTTCGTGTATGATACGCGCCCTTCTCAAAGCCCGACTGTCCGAGAGCACCCCATGCAGCTTTCTTCGCTCACTGCGGTTTCCCCTGTAGACGGCCGCTACGCCGGTAAAACCCAGGCTCTGCGCCCCATTTTCAGCGAATACGGTCTGATCCGTTTCCGCGCCCTCGTCGAGGTTCGCTGGCTCCAGCGCCTGGCGGCTCACCCGCAAATCCCTGAAGTCCCGGCGTTTTCCGCCGAAGCCAACGCCATCCTCAATGCGCTGGCCGATGACTTCGCCCTTGAGCACGCCGAGCGTGTGAAAGAGATCGAGCGCACCACCAACCACGACGTCAAGGCGATCGAGTACCTGCTCAAGGAGCAGGCCGCGAAACTGCCGGAACTGGCCAAGGTCAGCGAGTTCATCCACTTCGCCTGCACCAGTGAGGACATCAACAACCTGTCCCACGCCCTGATGCTGCGTGAAGGCCGCGACACCGTGCTGCTGCCGCTGATGCGTCAGATCGCCGAATCGATCCGCGAGCTGGCGATCCGTTTCGCCGCCGTGCCGATGCTGTCGCGCACCCACGGTCAGCCTGCGTCGCCGACCACACTGGGTAAAGAGCTGGCCAACGTCGTCTACCGTCTGGAGCGTCAGATCGCTCAGGTCGCCGCCGTTCCGCTGCTGGGCAAGATCAACGGCGCCGTGGGCAACTACAACGCGCACCTGTCGGCCTACCCGGACATCGACTGGGAAGCCAACGCCCGCGCCTTCATCGAAGATGAGCTGGGCCTGGGTTTCAACCCGTACACCACGCAGATCGAGCCGCACGACTACATCGCCGAGCTGTTCGACGCCATCGCGCGTTACAACACTATCCTGATCGACTTCGACCGCGACATCTGGGGCTACATCTCCCTGGGCTACTTCAAGCAGAAGACCGTCGCGGGCGAAATCGGCTCCTCGACCATGCCGCACAAGGTCAACCCGATCGACTTCGAAAACTCCGAAGGCAACCTGGGTATCGCCAACGCGCTGTTCCAGCACCTGGCGAGCAAGCTGCCGATCTCCCGCTGGCAGCGCGACCTGACCGACTCCACCGTATTGCGCAACCTCGGCGTGGGCTTCGCTCACAGCGTGATTGCCTACGAAGCGAGCCTGAAGGGCATCGGCAAACTGGAGCTCAACGAGCAGAAGATCGCCGCCGACCTGGACGCCTGTTGGGAAGTCCTGGCTGAGCCGATCCAGACGGTCATGCGTCGTTATGACATTGAAAACCCGTACGAGAAGCTCAAGGAGCTGACCCGCGGCAAAGGCATCAGCCCGGAAGCGCTGCTGACCTTCATCGATGGCCTGGACATGCCTGCCGAAGCCCGTGCTGAGCTGAAGAAGCTCACCCCGGCCAACTACATCGGCAACGCCGTGGCACAAGCCAAGCGCATCTGATCGTACGGCACACGCTCTGGACGCCCGGCTGAGCCGGGCGTTTTTATTCCGGTCGGAAAAATACTTTTTTCAATAGGTTACACATGAATCCTGATATTCCTCTTCAGTTGCTTGGCGGCATCACCGCGCGCGAATTCCTGCGTGATTACTGGCAGAAGAAACCCCTGCTGATCCGCCAGGCGATCCCGGACTTCGAAAGTCCGATCGACGCTGACGAACTGGCAGGTTTAGCGCTGGAAGAAGAAATCGAGTCGCGCCTGATCATTGAAAACGGCGTGCGTCCGTGGGAAATGCGTCGCGGCCCGTTCGCCGAAGACGAGTTCAGCAAGCTGCCGGAAACCGAATGGACCCTGCTGGTTCAGGCCGTCGATCAGTTCGTGCCCGAAGTGGGCGAGCTGCTGGAGAGCTTCCGCTTCCTGCCGAGCTGGCGCATCGACGACGTGATGATCAGCTACGCCGCACCGGGCGGCAGCGTGGGTCCGCACTTCGATAACTACGATGTGTTCCTGCTGCAGGGTCACGGCAAGCGTCACTGGAAAATCGGCCAGATGTGCGACAGCGACAGTCCGCTGATCGAGCACGCCGACCTGCGCATCCTCGCCGAATTCGAAGGCACCGATGAGTGGACCCTTGAGCCGGGCGACATGCTCTACCTGCCGCCGCGCCTGGCCCACTGGGGCGTCGCCGTGGATGACTGCCTGACCTACTCGGTCGGCTTCCGCGCGCCGAGTGCTGCCGAAGTGCTGACCCACTTCACCGACTTCCTCAGCCAGTTCATGTCGGATGAAGAGCGCTACACCGACGCCGACGCGCAACCGGTCAGCGATCCGCACCAGATTCAGCGCGACGCCCTGGATCGTCTCAAGGCGCTGCTGGCCGAGCACATGAGCGACGAACGCCTGCTGCTGACCTGGTTCGGCCAGTTCATGACCGAGCCGCGCTACCCGGAACTGGTCACCGGCCCCGAGCTTGACGACGCTGAGCTGCTTGACAGCATGGAACAGGGCGCCATCCTGATTCGCAATCCGAGCGCACGCCTGGCCTGGTCGGAAGTCGACGAAGATCTGCTGTTGTTCGCCAGCGGCCAGAGCCGTCTGCTGCCCGGTCGTCTGCGCGAGCTGTTGAAACTGATCTGCGCGGCCGATGCACTGCATATGGATAATCTGGGCAACTGGCTGGCAGATGACGATGGCCGCAGCCTGATCTGCGAGCTGGTCAAACAAGGAAGTCTGGGGTTTGCTGATGAATAAGATCCGCGTACGGGTAGCCGACTGGCAGAAAGACAACGCCGACATCCGGCGTATTCGTGAAACCGTGTTCATCGCCGAGCAATCGGTGCCGCCCGAACTGGAATGGGACGCCGAAGACGCAGGCGCACTGCACTTCCTGGCACTGGAAGGCGACTACCCGATCGGCACGGCACGCCTGCTGCCAGACGGCGAAATCGGCCGGCTGTCGGTGCTCAAGGACTGGCGCGGCCTGCACGTGGGCGACGCCCTGCTCGACGCAGTGATCAAGGAAGCTGAAAACCGCGACCTGAAAGCGCAGAAGCTCAGCGCGCAAGTGCACGCCACCGCGTTCTACGAGCGCGCAGGCTTCACCGTGGTCAGCGAAGAGTTCCTCGAAGCCGGCCTGCCCCACGTGGACATGGTGCGCAGCTCACACTAAGACCGTTCACTCGCAACACCCCTGAACGCCCTGTCGTTAACGCTTCGGCTGACTATGCTGAAACGTAAATACGGGGCGTTCTGCTGTCTGCGATTCAATTTGAGCAAATCCGGGCCGACACACTGGCCTGACATACTGGCAAACTGCACGCTTTGATGCGCCCCCTCGCGGAGATCACACCGATGTCGTTACGCACCCTGCTCGCTTCAGTGCTGTTGGCTTGCAGCTTCACGGCCGTTGCCGCCACCGAAGTCATCCCCCTGAATTACCGCACCAGCGACGACCTGATGCCCACCGTGAAGTCCTTTCTGGGCAACGAAGGCAGCGTCAACGCCTATGGCAACAAGCTCATCGTCAATGCCGAACCCGACAAGATCAACGAATTGCGCGACCTGCTCTCGCAGCTGGACACCGCACCCAAGCGTTTGATGATCAGCGTCGACACCAGCGACAACGCTATTCAGAGCGATCAGGGTTACTCGGTCAACGGCACCGTTCGCTCGCAGAACGGCCGCCTCAGCGCTGACGGCAAGACCCGAATCATCAATTACGGCACCGCCAGTCGCGACGGCGGCGTGCAGTCGGTCCAGGCCAACGAAGGCACTCCGGCGCTGATTCAAGTGGGCCAAAGCATTCCGATCACCAGCGTGCAGACCGACTCCTACGGCTACGCACAGACCAACACCCAGTACCGCAATGTCACCCGGGGCTTCTACGTCACGGCCAACATCACCGGCGACATCGTTCACCTGAGCATCAGCACCAACAACGACCGCATGAGCCAGCAACAGGCCGACGCGATCAAAGTGCAAAGCACCGACACTCAGGTCAGCGGGCGACTGGGCGAATGGATCACCCTGGCCGGCGTCAGCGACCAGTCCCGCGCGGACGAGCAAGGCGTGGCGCGCCGCTATTCCACTCAAGGCCGCGACGACATGACCTTGCGTGTGAAAGTCGACAGCCTCGATTGACCCCCCTGTAGCAGCACGGCTTGCCGGCGGTGGAGTTTTGAAAACGCTACCGTCGGCAGGCTGTGCTGCTACAGAGGCGGTTTCTGGACCTTTTTTGTAGTGACAATTCTGCGCACTACATCCCCTCATACCCCGTGACCAGCCAGTGCTACAGCTGACTCTCCCTTCCCAGCACCGAAAGGCCCGAAACTGACTGATGAGTCGTATTAGACAAAATATGTAGTGCACTGAAAATATCACTACAAAGTGTTTGACGAGGCAAAAATGCCGAGGCATGATGGCCTCGCTCCCACAAATCGGAGGCTTTGCAGAAAGCCTCAGGATCGTGCTCTAACTCAACCAGATTGAGCACGTTCGCGTCTTTTTCGCCCAAAAGGCAGCGTCATCGCTTCACCACCGTGAACGCGACAAACATTCAGGCTGTGACCCAATGCTTTCCGATTCTGTGAGCACCCATAAGTGCGCCTTCAAGAAACCTTGAGGCGCTGGCAGAGCAAAGCGCTTCACCTCAAGACTCACAAGACCAAGCGACGAGGTTTACCCCATGGCACTGACACGCGAACAACAAATTGCAGCCATCGAGAAAGACTGGGCCGAGAATCCACGCTGGAAAGGCGTGACCCGCACCTACTCCGCTGCTGACGTCGTCCGCCTGCGTGGCTCGATCCAGCCAGAACACACGTTCGCCAAATTGGGCGCTGACAAACTCTGGAACCTGGTGACTCAGGGCGCCAAGCCGTCCTTCCGTCCCGACAAGGACTTCGTCAACTGCATGGGCGCCCTGACCGGTGGCCAGGCCGTGCAACAGGTCAAGGCCGGCATCCAGGCGATCTACCTGTCCGGCTGGCAAGTGGCCGCGGACAACAACTCCGCCGAGTCCATGTACCCCGACCAGTCGCTGTACCCGGTGGACTCGGTGCCAACCGTGGTCAAACGCATCAACAACTCGTTCCGCCGCGCCGACCAGATCCAGTGGAAAGCCGGCAAGAATCCGGGCGACGAAGGCTACATCGACTACTTCGCACCCATCGTGGCTGACGCCGAAGCCGGTTTCGGCGGCGTACTGAACGCCTACGAGCTGATGAAGAGCATGATCGAGGCAGGCGCTGCCGGCGTGCACTTCGAAGACCAACTGGCCTCGGTGAAAAAATGCGGTCACATGGGTGGCAAGGTACTGGTGCCGACTCAGGAAGCCGTGCAGAAGCTGGTCGCTGCTCGTCTGGCGGCTGACGTCGCAGGCGTTCCGACCATCATCCTGGCCCGTACCGATGCCAACGCGGCAGACCTGCTCACTTCGGACTGCGACCCGTACGACCAGCCGTTCGTGACGGGCACCCGCACCCCAGAAGGCTTCTACAAGGTGCGCGCAGGGCTCGATCAGGCCATTGCTCGCGGCCTGGCCTACGCGCCGTACGCCGACCTGATCTGGTGCGAAACCGCCAAGCCGGATCTGGACGAGGCCCGTCGCTTTGCCGAAGCGATCAAAAAGGAATACCCGGACCAGCTGCTGTCGTACAACTGCTCGCCTTCCTTCAACTGGAAGAAGAACCTGGACGACGCGACCATCGCCAAATTCCAGCGCGAGCTGTCGGCGATGGGTTACAAGCACCAGTTCATCACCCTGGCCGGCATCCACAACATGTGGCACAGCATGTTCAACCTGGCGCACGACTACGCCCGCAACGACATGACCGCCTACGTGAAGCTGCAGGAGCAGGAGTTTGCTGACGCTGCCAAGGGTTACACCTTCGTGGCTCACCAGCAGGAAGTGGGCACCGGCTACTTCGACGACATGACCACCGTGATCCAGGGTGGCAAGTCCTCGGTCACCGCCCTGACCGGCTCGACCGAAGAAGAACAGTTCCACTGAGTGACCGCCGTTTCGCAGAGGCCGCCTTCGGGCGGCTTCTGTCGTTTGGGGCGCTTAATGACCTACTTAAGTAGTAGGTCATTAGTCGATAGACATGACAAATCGACGTACAAAAGTTAATTAAATGCGACGCCGCCAAAACCTTCATTTGACGAACGCAGTAACCTCAACTTCCCTGACTCGCAGAGAAGCAACCTCAAGAACGCTGCAAATGATATTGATTATCAATTAAAGGGCAAGACTTTCATTACCAGTTGCGGGAAACATAATTAATAAAATGGGCGCTAATGCCCGTGCCATGGGGCCTGGCGCACCAAAACCGTGATCTGGCTCATTAATCCCGTGAATAAATTTGATGTAGAAAATTTACTTGCTCTTCTTTTGCACATAAAATCCCGGAATTGATCGCACTGCGACATATCGTCACTGCCTCTACTTCTTTTCAAGCTCAGAGACCCTTGCTCTCTGTTAAGGATTGCCAGCATGTCCGAATCGACAGGTTTGATTGCCCACAACTGGGGCTTCGCCATTTTCCTTTTGGGCGTCATCGGCCTCTGTGCCTTTATGCTTGGCCTGTCCAGCCTGCTCGGCTCCAAAGCCTGGGGCCGCAGCAAGAACGAACCGTTCGAATCCGGCATGCTGCCTACAGGCGGCGCCCGCCTGCGGCTCTCCGCAAAATTCTATCTGGTCGCGATGCTGTTCGTGATTTTCGATATCGAAGCCCTCTTTCTGTACGCCTGGTCTGTGTCCGTCCGCGAAAGCGGCTGGACCGGCTTCGCCGAAGCTCTCGTTTTCATAGCAATTCTGTTGGCAGGTCTTGTCTACCTATGGCGGGTAGGGGCGCTCGATTGGGCTCCCGTTGGTCGTCGTAATCGGCAGGCGAAGCTAAAACAATGAGGCTTTGGCAATGCAATACAATCTCACCAGGATCGACCCGGATGCTCCTAACGAGCAGTACCCCATCGGCGAACGGGAAACCGTTTCCGATCCGTTAGAAGATCAAGTCCACAAAAACATCTTCATGGGCAAGCTCGAAGACGTGCTGAGCAATGCTGTCAACTGGGGTCGCAAGAACTCCCTTTGGCCGTACAACTTCGGCCTGTCCTGCTGCTACGTGGAAATGACCACCGCCTTCACGGCGCCCCACGACATCGCACGCTTCGGCGCCGAGGTTATCCGGGCATCGCCGCGCCAGGCGGATTTCATGGTTATTGCCGGTACCTGCTTCATCAAGATGGCACCGATCATCCAGCGTCTCTACGAGCAAATGCTTGAGCCTAAATGGGTTATCTCCATGGGTTCGTGCGCCAACTCCGGTGGCATGTACGACATCTACTCTGTGGTACAGGGCGTGGACAAGTTCCTGCCTGTGGATGTCTACGTGCCCGGCTGCCCGCCCCGCCCAGAGGCATTCCTGCAGGGCCTGATGCTGCTGCAGGAATCCATTGGCCAGGAGCGTCGCCCGCTTTCCTGGGTCGTCGGCGACCAAGGCGTTTACCGCGCCGAGATGCCGTCGCAGAAGGAACAGCGCCGCGAACAGCGAATCGCAGTGACCAACCTGCGCAGCCCCGACGAAGTCTGATCCAGTTTTCTTTATAAAAAGAAGCCTGAGCCTGGATTCATTCTGTACGTTGACCGATAGCGATCGAGACCTATGACTGCAGACACCGCTCTGTACATCCCGCCTTATAAGGCTGACGACCAAGAGGTCGTCGTTGAACTGCACAACCGTTTTGGCGCCGACGCGTTCACCGCTCAATCCACTGTCACAGGCATGCCTGTGCTGTGGGTGGCGCGCGCCAAGCTGTTCGAAATCCTGACGTTCCTGCGCAACGTGCCCAAGCCGTACTCGATGCTGTACGACCTGCACGGCGTCGACGAGCGCCTGCGTACCAAGCGCCGTGGCTTGCCGGACGCCGATTTCACCGTGTTCTACCACCTGTTGTCGGTAGAGCGTAACAGTGACGTGATGATCAAGGTGGCCTTGTCCGAGGGCGACCTCAGCGTGCCTTCCATCACCAGCATCTGGCCCAACGCCAACTGGTACGAGCGTGAAGTGTGGGACATGTTCGGGATCGACTTCCCGGGCCACCCGCACCTCTCACGTATCATGATGCCGCCGACCTGGGAAGGTCACCCGCTGCGCAAGGACTACCCTGCCCGCGCCACCGAGTTCGACCCCTACAGTCTGACGCTGGCCAAACAGCAACTGGAAGAAGAAGCCGCGCGCTTCCGTCCGGAAGACTGGGGCATGAAGCGTTCCGGCACCAACGAGGACTACATGTTCCTCAACCTGGGTCCGAACCACCCTTCCGCTCACGGTGCGTTCCGTATCGTGCTGCAGCTGGACGGCGAAGAGATCGTCGACTGCGTGCCTGACATCGGCTACCACCACCGTGGTGCCGAAAAGATGGCCGAGCGTCAGTCCTGGCACAGCTTCATTCCGTACACCGACCGTATCGACTACCTGGGCGGTGTGATGAACAACCTGCCGTACGTGCTTTCGGTCGAGAAGCTGGCCGGCATCAAGGTGCCCGAGAAGGTCGACGTCATCCGCATCATGATGGCCGAGTTCTTCCGGATCACCAGCCACCTGCTGTTCCTGGGTACCTATATCCAGGACGTCGGCGCCATGACCCCGGTGTTCTTCACCTTCACAGACCGCCAGAAAGCCTACACCGTGATCGAAGCGATCACCGGTTTTCGCCTGCACCCGGCCTGGTACCGCATCGGTGGTGTCGCTCACGACCTGCCACGCGGCTGGGACAAGCTGGTCAAGGACTTCGTCGAATGGCTGCCAAAGCGTCTGGACGAATACACCAAGGCTGCGCTGCAGAACAGCATCCTTAAGGGGCGTACCATCGGCGTCGCTGCCTACAACACCAAAGAGGCTCTGGAATGGGGCGTCACCGGTGCAGGCCTGCGTTCGACCGGTTGCGATTTCGACCTGCGCAAAGCGCGTCCGTACTCGGGTTACGAGAACTTCGAATTCGAAGTGCCACTGGGCCACAACGGCGATGCCTATGATCGCTGCATGGTCCGCGTCGAAGAGATGCGCCAGAGCATCAAGATCATCGACCAGTGCCTGCGCAACATGCCGGAAGGCCCGTACAAGGCGGATCACCCGCTGACCACGCCGCCGCCGAAAGAGCGC